>Ga0315294_10004428_pt1 | contig 15310 bp, 13 predicted proteins | sample YL17G13_40_MG_FD_203626 | JGI IMG/M metagenome (GOLD analysis project Ga0315294, IMG submission 203626) | Sediment microbial communities from Yellowstone Lake, YNP, Wyoming, USA - YL17G13_40 | ecosystem: Environmental > Aquatic > Freshwater > Lake > Sediment | place: USA: Wyoming | collected... | reverse complement strand
TCCGTATGTCGTTCATGCTTCGACAAGCTCAGCACGAACGGAATATCAATAGGTTACACCGTTCACCCTGAGCCTGTCGAAGGGTGATGCTGACTTTTTACGAGACCATCAAAAATGGGTTTAAAGATAATACTATTCAGTTAGGCTGTTACCGTTCACCCTGAGCTTGTCGAAGGGTGCGTCCCTAAGCCGTTCATGTTTCGACAAGCCTGTCCTCTCCGAGCCAGAGGCTCTCTGAGCTGGAGGCTGAGTAAGCCGTTTATCCTTCGAGAGCCTCCCCGGCCCGGGACGGGCAGGACGAACGGCTTAAATGAACAGCATTGAATTTAAAGAGATAAAGTGAAAGATTTTTGTTTTATTACCCAATATTCCAATGTTCCATGATTCCAACATTCCATCATAGGAGAAAACAGTTATGATCACCGTCGACATCAAAACACTCTTAACCCGATTAAACCAATATTGCACTCGATCCCTCGAAGGAGCCGCTGGCTTCTGTGTCTCACGAACCCACTACGAAGTGACGGTGGAACACCTCCTCGCCAAGCTCCTTGAAGAATCCCAATCAGATCTTCCCCTCATCTTCCGCCAATTCGACCTGGACACAGGCAGAGTCAAGAAGGCTCTCGATCAGACCATAGAAGAGTTTCGAACAGGTAATGCCGCAAAGCCCGTCTTCTCTCCACTCCTTTTAGAATGGTTTCAAGAAGCCTGGTTGATCTCGTCCGTTGATCTCGAAGAGAATCGAATCCGATCGGGCGCTCTTCTTCTTGCCTTTCTGATTAAACCCGTCCAGTTTGCCACAGGCCGCTACATGGATCTTCTGCGGCCCATTGGCAGGGAGGCCCTTCTTTCTCAGTTCGGAAATATTGTGAAAGGTTCGATTGAGCATCCCTCTCCTGCTGAAAAGGCGGCCCGGGAGCCAGGACCTCCGGGAGAAGGAACAGCGCTTGGCCGTTTCTGTACAGATTTTACGAAGAAGGCGGGAGCCGGAGAGATCGATCCTGTCTTCGGTCGCGATCGGGAGATCCACCAGATGATCGACATCCTCGCCCGGAGAAGGAAGAACAATCCCATTGCCGTGGGCGAGGCCGGAGTGGGAAAGACGGCTGTGGTGGAGGGATTGGCCCTGAGGGTCGTGGAAGGAGATGTCCCGGATATCCTGAAGGGGGTCACCATCTTAGGACTCGATATGGGACTCCTTCAGGCTGGAGCAGGAGTAAAGGGTGAGTTTGAAAACAGGCTCAAGTCTGTGATCAATGAGGTCAAGGCCTCTCCGAAACCGATCATCCTCTTCATCGATGAGGCCCATACGCTGATCGGAGCAGGAGGCCCCACAGGCGGAAGCGATGCGGCCAATCTTTTAAAACCGGCCCTGGCCCGCGGAGAACTCAGGACGATTGCGGCCACGACCTGGTCGGAATATAAGAAATATTTTGAGAAGGATGCGGCCCTGGCCCGCAGATTCCAGCTGGTGAAGTTAGAGGAACCCTCTGTGGAGACAACCGTTCTCATCCTGAGAGGACTGAAGAGCAAATATGAGGAGGCCCATGGCGTAATCGTGCGGGACGACGCCATTCTGGCTGCAGCCGAACTCTCCAGCCGTTATATCTCCGGCAGGCAGTTGCCGGACAAGGCCGTCGATCTCCTCGACACGAGTGCGGCTCGTGTCAAAATCCATCTCACGGCCAAACCCGATCTCATCGAAGACCGGGAGCGAACGATTCAGGCGCTCGAACGGGAGAAAAAGGCTCTGGAGCGCGATCAGCTCCACGGCCTCGAAATCGATCCGGGCCGACCGCAGGAACTGGAAGAAAAAATCAAAGCATTAAATGAGGAGGTGGTTCAGCTTCAGGAGCGCTGGCTCAAGGAGAAGGAGCTTGCCCATCGTCTCATCGACTTGAGAAAGCAGTTTTATGAGCTCAAGAACCAGGCCGCCCCTGAGGAGAAACAGTCCGAACTTAAGAAGGCAATCGATGAGGTCTCCCTCGAACTATCCGTCCTTCAGAAAGATTCTTCCCTCATCAAGACCGAAGTTGATCCTGATGTGGTGGCCAAAGTCGTCTCGGACTGGACCGGAATTCCCCTCGGAAAGGTCCTACGGGACGAGGCAAAAAATATCCTCAATCTCGAAGAGAATCTTAAAAAGAGGATCAAAGGTCAGGACGAAGCCCTGTCCATCATTACACAGGTGATCAAATCAGCCAAAGCGGGGTTGAAAGATCCCCAGCAGCCCCTTGGAGTCTTTCTCCTGGTCGGACCGAGTGGCGTTGGAAAGACCGAGACCGGCCTGGTCGTAGCCGACCTCCTCTTCGGTGGAGATCAATACCTGGTCACGATCAATATGAGTGAATTTCAGGAGTCCCATACCGTCAGCCGTTTGATCGGATCTCCGCCAGGCTATGTCGGCTTCGGAGAAGGCGGCGTGTTGACCGAAGCCGTGCGTCAACGGCCATACTCCGTTGTCCTGATCGACGAATGCGAAAAGGCTCACATCGATGTGATGAACCTCTTCTATCAGGTCTTTGACAAGGGAATGCTCTCCGATGGAGAAGGCCGGATCATCGACTTCAAGAATACCGTCCTCTTCCTCACCAGCAACCTGGCCTCAGATGTGATCACCCAGCTCTGCTCGGGTGAGGAGAGAGCTTCCCTGGAGACGGTGGTCAACACCACCCGTCCGGTTCTGAGCCACCATTTCAAGCCCGCGCTCCTGGCCCGGATGACCGTCGCCCCCTTCTACACTCTCGACCCGAAATTCATCCGAGAGATTGTGGCGCTCAAGCTCGATAAACTGGCAAAGCGAATGGCGGAGAGCCATAAGATCAAACTGGTCTACTCCCCTGAGGTGGTCGATCAGATTTCGAAACGCTGCACCGAGGTTGAAACCGGAGCGAGAAATATCGACCACATGATGAACGGAACGATCCTCCCCCAGATGTCCCGGGAGATTCTGGGACGCCTGAGCGAAGGAGCCATGCTTTCGGAAGTCCATTTGGATATTGCTGAAGACGGCTCCTTCAAAATCAGTTTTGGAGGTTAAAGATGGCGCCGAAACAGACCGCCCATGAATCCAGATTTCTCTTTGAGGTGTTGGGGGTATCCTATCAAACTGCGGTGTTGGGATTTAAACTCTTTGAAGGAATCTCCTCACTCTTTGCGCTTCATGTCTCCCTGGTCTCTGAAGATGAGATCAACTTCGATGAGGTGGTGGGAAAAGAAGCCCTCCTCACCCTGCTCGGGGAAGAGAACGATCGCTACCTTCATGGGGTCCTCCGTCAATTTATCCAGAATGGAAGCAAGGGACGGTTCTATTTTTATGAGGCTGAGGTGATTCCCACCCTCTGGCTCCTGTCTTTGGAACAAGACTGCCGGATCTTTCAGAATATGAAAGTCGAAGACATCATCAAGAAGGTCCTTGACGAGGGTGGCATCACGGGAGACCGCTTCAATTTCCGGTTGCAGGGGAAATATCCGGAGAGGGAATACTGCGTCCAGTATCGTGAAACCGATCTCGACTTCATCTCCCGTCTTTGTGAGGAGGAGGGCATCTTCTACCTCTTCGAGCATGCGAAGGATAAACATGTGCTGGTCTTTGGCGACAGCACGGCCGCCTATCAGACGATCGAGGGGGAGGAGGAGATCACTTTCAATCCCGCAATAGGGATGGTACCGGGTCAAGAGTTTGTCTATCATTTGGCTTTCTCTCAGAAAGTCTTCTCCGGAAAGATGACCCGGAGGGATTTCAATTTTGAGAAACCCACTCTCGACTTAACATCGAAAGAACAGGACAAATCTTATCAGAAGCTGGAAATCTATGACTATCCGGGCAGGTATGTGGAGGAGAACCGGGGGAAAGGCCTGACCAAGGTCCGCCTGGAGGAGTCCATCACCTTTAAAGAGAAGGCAGAGGGCAAGAGCACCTCTCCCCGTTTGACCCCTGGCTTCAAATTCAAATTGATTGACCATGAGCGCAAAAGCTTCAATCAGGAATACCTTCTCACGGAGATTCGTCACGAAGGCCAACAACCCCAGGCGCTCCAGGAATTGGCCGATCCCAAAGAAAAGTTCAGCTATACGAATCAATTCATCTCCATTCCCTCCTCTGTTATCTTTAGACCCGAAAGAAAGACTCCCAAGCCTGTCGTGAAAGGAATCCAGACCGCAGTGGTCGTAGGACCGAAGGATGAGGAGATTTACACGGATAAATACGGGCGCATCAAAGTTCAGTTTCACTGGGACCGGTTGGGGAAGAAGGATGATAAATCCTCTTGCTGGATACGTGTGGCAAGCATCTTTGCCGGCGGACAGTATGGCGCCATCTTTACACCGAGAATCGGCCAGGAGGTTGTGGTTGACTTTCTCGAAGGTGATCCGGATCAGCCCCTTATTACAGGCAGGGTTTACAATGCGGATTATATGCCGCCTTACACCCTCCCCGACGAAAAGACAAAGAGCACGATCAAGACGAACAGCTCCATCGGTGGAGAGGGCTTCAATGAGATCCGGTTCGAAGACAAAAAGGGTGAAGAACAGCTCTTCGTCCATGCGGAAAGGAATCAGGACATCCGTGTCAAGAATGATCTATATGAATGGATCGGGAACGAAAGTCATCTGATTGTGAAGAAGGACCAATTGGAAATGGTGGAAGGTGACAAGCACCTGACGGTCAAGGGTGATAGCAACGAGAAGGTAGATGGCACCCTCTCCCTCAAAGTGGGAATGGATATGCAGGAAAAGGTGGGAATGAAGCATGCCCTAGATGCGGGCATGGAGATCCACCTTAAAGCCGGAATGAATGTTGTTCTCGAAGCTGGTATGTCCATCACCTTGAAGGCAGGAGGCGGTTTTGTTGTGGTCGGTCCAGCAGGTGTGACCATCTCTGGCACCCCGGTTCTCATCAACAGCGGCGGGGCTGCTGGTACAGGGTCGGGTTCTTCTCCAGCCGCGCCGAAAGAGCCGCAAGAGGCAGATAAGGCGAAACCTGGAAAGGAATCTCAATTAGAAACTGGTGGAGCTCTTTCTCCCCAAGCTCAAGCGCATAAAAATGCAGCGCAATCAGGGAGGCCATTTTGCCAGGTCTGACCCACTTAAGCACAGGGGCCCGTGTCGGCCCTTAAAAAAAGAGAGGATAACGTATGCCGTTTCCGGATCATCTCCAGAAGGCAATCAATTATTTGTTTCGATCTGTAGAGGGACAACCTCCTCAAGGAACCTATGCGATACTGGATGCAGCAAGGAATGATAAGATTTATCAAATGCTTGCAAATACAGATATAGAGCCTCTTTGCCTTTACAAAGGGGATAAGGCAACTGAATTAGCCTCGGTTGCACCCTATTTGATAAATCTCAAGAGAAAGGATTCTTTCACAGATTGGCTTATTAATAATGGGTGGGGGAGAAGCTGGGGAATCTTTCTGCGATCATTGGCTTCGATAAAAGAACTCCAACGCCATTTTCGGCAATTCCTTATGGTGTATGATGAGGAAGGAACGCCACTCTATTTTCGCTTTTACGACCCAAGGGTTTTAAGGGTTTATCTGCCTACATGCAATGAATCTGAACTCCAAACCGTCTTCGGTCCTGTGAATCATTTCTATGTTGAAGGCAAGGAAGAAAACCAGTTGATTGAATTTGGCTGCACAGAACAGTTTAAACTTATTCAGAATGTGATTAATCTTTAAGGAAAAAAAATTGATTCCTTATTTAAACACAAGATTTTCTTTAAGGTTAATACTTGAATTTGGCTCTAAATATGATAAATTAATAATTTAATATGGGCTCATGGGAGGTCATTAATGGCTAAAGGAAAACCGGGCGGTGGACAATGTGTTGCGTCTCTTGTGGGGGTTTGTCCAGAACCAAGCATTTCGGGCCGCTTCGACGATTTGGTAGCTAAGTGTGGCGACCGTATAGGTCTGGAGGCCGATGCAGAAAATATCCCTGACGGGACGAAAACCACTTTCAGGATTAGACAATACTTAAAAGGTGTACCCATTAAAACGGAAACTTTCCACCTTAAAGAACTGAAAGTACGGAAGTCCTGGATCACGAAGAAGGTCTTTAAGGGCTGGAATCCGCCAACTGCCGATTTCGAGGTCTCAGCCGACGGCGTTACGGCTGCCAGTGAGAACACATATCAAATTTACCAATATAATGATTTTGGTTCATTTACTGTGACGATACCGCGAATTTTTAGAAAAAACGGTGTGATTAAAGCCCAATGGACCGGCGCGTATGACATGGAGTTCTATGACGGTGTGTTAATCATTACAACAAAAATCAAGTTGATAAACCGTCAAGGGTTTTTTGGACATCCATTGTCTCCGGTCGGGCCCCCTGTAAGCAACACAAAAAAGCAACAAATGAAGCATGACATCGAGTCTAAGTTGTCCCAAAAGTGGGTTCTACATCGTGAAAAGTGCCTCAGGGGAAAACATTGTGATTGCAAGACAGAGCCGCAGTGCTGCAAGTTCCCGATTAAAATTCAAGTAGAATTCGTTGAGACCGGCCATCACCATGAAGTGGACTTGTTTTTGGGACAACACCACGCAGATTCCAATAACTGGACTAGAACTAGATATAGGACTAATTCCTGGGCGCACGAAACAGGACATCTTTTAGGATGGTATGATGAGTACCCGGCCGGCGCCACTGGTAGCTATGGTGATTGGAGAACCAATCGACCAAATGCGATTATGAACACAGGACTTCAAGTTCCGCAGCAATACTACGAAGCCTTCAGGGCTGAGTTCAAACGGAAGTTAGCTGCTGTTCAAACGGACGAGCCATGGAAACTTGTGAGCAAATGAGAAAACTGAGGTTTCTGACAACATTGCTGGTTTTTATGGTAGGTTGTAACTCGACCCCTATAAAGGAAGGAGACCGAAAAATGATTCCCGAGATCCGTTACTCATCAACCTGGGCCGACCCAATCTTTCCTCTTACTCTATCGATTGACACTAGCGGAATGGCAAGCCTCTCCGTGGGGACAAACCTGGATAACCCTGACTTAGGTGCGGTTGGTGTATTCGGCCAGAAACTTGATAACGAGCAATTGGCCGATTTGGTTGCTGCACTGCGGTCGCGGGATTTCATTAACATTCAAAATCCCAAATCAGCCCTACCTGGAGAAGCAGTGCGTGAACTGTGCATCAAGGAGGAGGGCCAAGGCGAACTCGAAAAGTGGATAAGCTTTCATAATCCCGCCTCCTCTGTCTTCCTCAAAGTAGAGGAAAAAGCCCTTGTGTTGGTCAATTTGGTTCGGCAACACCCGATCAGTGCCATGACCATGAAAGTGGGCTTTCCACTGGAACAGCTTGATCGAGGTAAACCAATTGAATTTAGCGTGACCATTATCAATCCTGGATCCGAATCAGTTCAGGTTCCTCACCCGAACACGTGGTTAAAGAGAAACGTCCAACTCCAGATGATCGGACTTCGTAGCAATATTCCTCTCGAACAGCTCGAAGATTATCATCAGAGGTTTGAGGAACTCTCTGAAGTGCACCTTCTGAAAATCCAAGGAACAAAGGTTGCCAAGCCACTAATTGCTATTCTTCCCGGTGAACGCCTTGTATTCACGTTTCGAATCAACCTGGACTGGCCCCCTGGCCAATACGACTTGCGCATTTCCTTCGTCTCCCCTCTTTTAAATCGGGAGGGCGTTATGCAGTTAGACTGCCAACTCATATCAAAGCCCCATGCCATCAAGATAATTGGTAAATCCAAGCCAGGTGATGAGCCAGAACAACTGGATGAGGGCGAAGATTCTTGAAAAGGGTATTTGAATGATAACGAAACAAAATATGATGGAGGGAGTTTCGAGGTGCTAATCATACGAAAAGAACAAATGGATGCACTTTCCAACTACATGCTGGAAAGTTTTGTGAACAGTATGGTTGCTCACCTTATAGAGGTCTGGCCTGAAAGGTATCAGGAGATGGGTGAGCTCAAGGTGCGCGAATCCATTTACCATGCAATTGATCGCGCACGGGAGGCCGGAATCGAAACCGAATATGACGTCGAACGCTATATTGACCTTATATATAAATTTGACTGGTCAACCGATGAGGAGCCTGACGCTCCGTGGGCTCTGGAAATCCTTAACAACACTGAGTTAGATGGCTCGACTAAAATGGATCGCCTTTGGGAGCAAGCCAAAGTGATACTAGCAAAGGAAACGTAGTCAGGCCTTGAAAGTTGAAATAGAAATGAGTCAAAGGTGCCATCTCTACACATTCGGGAAGACTTTTAATAAGGATTCAGGGTCAAACGTTCAAATATCATTTTAAGTTTGGATGTTTAATTTTAATAAAGGAGAATTGATATGCCTCCAGCAGCAAGAATCGGTGATATGCATGTTTGTCCGATGGTGACTCCGGCGTTCTTCCCGGTTCCACACGTCGGTGGGCCGATCACAATGGGATGTCCCACGGTGCTCATCGGGGGAATGCCCGCCGCCCGGGTTGGGGACATGGCCACTTGCGTAGGGCCACCGGACGCCATCGTCATGGGTTCACCCACAGTATTGATCGGTGGGATGCCTGCCGCCCGCCTGGGAGACATGACCGCACATGGCGGTAGGATTGTGATAGGATGCCCGACGGTTATGATTGGATAGGGGTGAAGGAGATTGTTGTTACAGATAGGCTGATTTTTTATCCTCGGCAATCTCGAATGGAACAAGAGGGAATTGATGTCCGAAAAATTTGATAACAAAATGCTTATGGACCCGAAGGGTTGGGTGCAATAACGACAATTCGTCGACAGTAAAAGGCCTATCTCCCATCCATACTTTAACGATCCAGAGTACTTGAGACTCTACAGCCAGTATATAACCAGCCTTAAAATCTTTACGGAGGCCATTCTCGAGGCAGTTGAGATTTTTAAGAAATCTGATTTACCTGGTCCACGGCGTCGAGTGGACTTCGAAAAACTTGACAGGTTAAGACGTTTTTATGAAGCAGATGCTTACAAATATTTTACCTATAGGCAAGGTTTTAAGAATCCGCTTCCCCCTGATACGCATCGGCGAGCCGCTCGGGGTTATGTCAAAGATGTCGTGACAGTCTCAATGGCTCAGCTGGGAATTGAAGCCAATCATATCGATGTTGGAATAAGTCTCTCTCTGCCGCCATGATCAAACAAATTGCTCTTCAAGAATTAAGTTCCGGGAAAAGTTATCAGATAAGCTTGCCGTGTTTAGTTGGCCGCAGTATAGAGGCTGGCTTGTCTCTTTCAGATCGCACCCTTTCGCGCCGCCATGCCCTCATTGGAGAAACAAACAACCGGTTATGGATTCAGGATCTTCAAAGCTCAAATGGCGTTTTTATCAACGGCAAAAAGATCGACGACAAGACCTTTTTCAAACAGGGTGATTCAATACAATTGGGGCAATTGAAGTTTCTGGTCTCCCAAGCCGAAGAAGGGGCTTTGGAACAAACCGTCATCTTACACTCTCTGGACGCCAACGCGGAGTGTCCCTTAGATCATGAGAGGCTAGAATTGATCTACGATATCACAACCGAATTATCTGAAAATCAGGACCTGACTGCTTTGGGAGAAAGGATCTTCTCAAGATTCAAAAAAATCTTCAACCAAGATCGAGGATATATAGCCCTGTTCCAGGAGGATGGCTCTCTCAAACCGATATGCATGAACCCTGCTTTGAAATCGATTCCCCTCAGCAAGGGCATCCTTAACCGGTTATTTCAGAATGGGGAATCGTTCCTGTTGGCGGACGCACTGAGTGATGTTTCTCTGAAGGAGCAAGAAAGTGTCATCGGATTAAGGATTCGGTGTGCCTTATGTGCTCCACTGATCTACCGTAATCAGATCTACGGTCTAATTTATCTGGATCGCAACATACCCGGAGCTTATCAGCAAGGCGATCTAACGTTCCTAAGAGGCATTGCTTCTATCCTTGCTCCCATTATTGAGAATACTCGGCTTTGGTCAGACCTGAAAAAACAGTACTCCAGTGCGATGGATAGTTTGAGGGAGACACAAGCACGGCTGATTGGTATGGAGCGGGCAGCGGCTTATGGTCGCCTAGCCCAAGCCATGGCTCATGAGATCAGGAATCCGTTGATGGTCATAGGAGGTTTAGTCAGAAGGATAGCACCATCCGGATTAGAAAGTACGAAGGGGGATCAGTTTAAAGTGATCATGACCTCGGTGGAAAGAATAGAAACGGTTCTAAAAGAGGTGGACAATTTCGTGAACCTTCGACCCCCTCAAAGGAAACTGGTAAAAATGGATCGGTTCATCCAGGAAACCATCGAAGATCATCCTCTGGAATGGCAAAAGATTGGCCTTCGTCCCCTACTTTCTATCAATACCCCCCATTTAATGATTCCCCTGGATTCTGATCTCTTTAAAAAGGCTCTTTCTTTCATCTTTAAGGAAACCCTTGCGAGCAGTTTTCAAGGTTCCGACTTCAAAATAGTCATGCAGGATTCGGATAATGAGCTTGAAATTCTCATTGGGGAAACTGAAAATAGGCATTTCTGCGAACTTTTCGATTCTGAGTTACAATGGAAGCCATGGAGTCTTAGTCTCTATCTGAACCTCGCCCATAACATTATTTCGGACCACGGCGGGAAACTCCTTTTAGACCCATCCGCCCATTCAGCGTTTCCAATGATAATTAGAATACCGAGGACGATTAAAGTATGAAGCTCTGCCTTCTTTTACAATATGAATTCAAAGTCAATGGGATAAGTCTTTTGGAAGACATAATCGGGGTCAAATCTTTTGATTTGACAAATTAATTTCTATCTGCTATTGGTCGGCTATGGCTAGACAGCTTAGGGTTGAATTCCCTGGAGCCCTCTATCATGTTTTCAGCAGGGGAAACGAGAGAAACCCGATCTTCAAAAATGATTCTGACAGGCATTTGTTCATTGAGACCTTAAAAGCAAGTGCTGAACTTGCAGGGGTAGACATCATCGCTTATGTTTTGATGGATAACCATTATCACATGATCATAGAGACGCCCAATTCAAATCTAAGCCATTTTATGAGGCATTTTGGTCTCACCTACACGGTAAGGTTTAATAAAAGACACGGGAGAAGTGGCCACCTATTTCAAGGCAGATTCAAGGCAATCCTAATTGAAGAAGACCCCTATCTTATGGTTCTGAGTAGATATATTCATTTAAATCCTATCCGGACAAAAGGATGGGTAGATACAAGGGCGGAAGAGAAGTGGAGATACCTTAAAAGTTACCTGTGGAGTACCCTTCCTGGTTATATAGACGAAAGAAAAAAAGTAAATTGGATTCGATACGAAAAGGTAATGAATTATTTTGGAAGAGATGGAAGGTCTTTCAAGGCATCCTATAAAAGGTACGTTATGGAAGGACTGAAGGGTACCCTTTCCAATCCATTTGATGAAGTCAAAAGCCAGATGGTATTGGGGAGCAAGGGGTTTGTTGAGAGGATAAGAAATTACCTTCATAGGGAAACAAATGTAAGGGAATTACCCGCCTTAAGGTCTTTAAAAAAGGTTCTAACAATAGAAGAAGTCCTCCCTGAGGTGGCCAATCATTTTCATGTAGAACGAGAGAGACTTATTTCTAAGGGAGGCAAGGAGTTGAGACAAATAGCCATGGAGATGGCTTATAGGCACACAGGCTGTAACCAGGAGGAGATAGGAAAGGCATTTGGAGTAGACTACTCTACAGTAAGCCAGAATCGAAGGAGGTTAGGGCTACGGCTTAAAGAGGATCGTAAATTATTGGAATCTTTTAAGAGGGTAAGTGAGAAATTGATCAATTTGTCAAATCAAAAGATTTGACCCCGTTAACCTTGACTCACAAAAAAAAGGAGGAAACTAGCATGGCAAAATCTGAAAGAATTGGATCGGGTGGTGGATCAATGCCTTCCAGATCGATCCTCTCGGGAGGGAAGGGAGCAGCCAGGGGAGCGGCACAGCGGGGAGGTCAGGCTTCTGCCAAGCCCCCCTTTGGAGGGGATCTCTATTGTATGAAGGATCCCTTCGGTGCGGACTTTTATACCCGGAGACCCCCTTTTGGAGGAAGCTATTACTGGGAGGTCAATGGCCAAATGATCTATGGTTAACATGCTCCGCCCCTCACCCCTGCCTACCGGCAGGCAGGCTTCCCCTCTCCCCGGCCGGGAGGAGACTGTGTCACAATTAGCTGGACGCCCTTCGACACGCTCAGGACGAACGGCTAACTAATTGATTTTTAATTGGCCGCAGTCCGTTCGTGGTGAGCCTGTCGAACCATGAACGGACTTACGACACAGTCTCGAGAGGGCGGGGTGAGAGGGCTAAACGTGATAGGCAGGTGATCATATGATGAAGAAAATCTTTCCCCTCCTTATGGTCGTTCTGTTATGTCTGAACGGTTGTGCCAGTAGGCAACCTCCCCCCCCTCCCAAAGATAAGGTCAAAACGGAGTTCCTTCTGGTCAGTCACAGGTCTCCAACCGGTCAATCCGATCGCTCTCAAGAGGCCCTGGAGAAAAAGAAGGAGATCTATCATACCCTTAAGAATTTAAGCGGCCAGAGCCACATCGTGATCATCTACGATGCCTCGGGCAGTATGAGAGAGAGACTCGGAGAGAAAGAGCAGAAAAGGTTTGAGGCGGCTTACGAAGGGTTAAAACAGGTTGTGTCGCTCTTCCGGCCGAAGGACGATGTCAGGGTCGTCGTGTTCGGCAGTAAAAAGGTCTCCGGGCTTACCCCTGAAGGCGTGATCATCCGGAAGGATTATCTCAAGGCTATGGAAGCCTGCGCCGATGTGGAACTGGTTTACAGTTCTCCGAAGGAGGGCTTCGATCCAAAAGACCTTCTCAAGGCCATCCAATTCCTTGGATCGGAAAAAGCCTATATTGGAGATACACCCATCGGGTATAGTGTGCTGAAGGCTCACAGCCTTCTCAAGGGGTTACCCAACTCCACTGCCATCCTGGTCACGGATGGAGAGGAGACAGGGCCTTTATTGGCTCAAAATATCTCCAAAGATAAGGCCTGGGAGCAGAGGCTGAGAAGGGATTATTCCAACTTCGATGAGCTGACCATCTCAGCATTTGATTCGATCAAAAAGTTGGTGGATGAGAAGATCCATTTCAGCCCGATCCTCTACGGCCTTCGAGGCTCCGGCGATAAGGAGGGTCAAAAAATCAGAGATTTTTATCATAAGCTCGCCACGGCAAGCGGAAGCGTCTATCTCGAGGCGGTCACTCCTCATGAGCTGCTGAATGCCTTCATGGATGCTGAGATGATGTCCTTCACCTATGGCCTTTACTCAACAGAATCTGACAAAAAGGGCCAACGGATGGCTAAGGGAAAGGTGGGAATTCCCTTGATGATCGAAGAGGGAAAATACCTTCTCAGAACGGATACCGAAAAACCTTTCGAGCAGGAGGTCGAATTAAAGCCCCGGGTAAAGAATGTCTATTCTTTCAATATAAATAAAGATGGCAAGATGAGTCTGGTGGCCATCGGAAATCCTTGATTCAGGAAAGGACAAGTAAATGAAAACAGTGTGGTTGACCTCCATCATTCCATCCGAAGAGAGGGTAAAGAACCTGATCGTCCAATTGAAACCTTATGGTCTTGATGTGAAGGGCCATTTCTGGGAGGACGAAATCAGTAAAATGGCATGGGCAAAGCCGAGAGAGGAATTGATCAAGCCCGAAATTTCGCTCTGGCTTATTCTGGCATCGAATGAAAATCTGAAGTCACCTTCAGTTAGATATGGCCTCTCGCTTCTCTGCCTAACCCTTCAGGCACAGAAAGGCATCTCCTTTCCGGTGGTCATTCTTCTCGCCGAGGGAGAGATGCTTTCTGCTGAAACACTTCCTACTCCTTTAAAGGGTTGCGACCTTTTATCGATGACCGATCCGGGTATGGCGGCCAAACTCGTGGTCAAAGCGAACGCCCCTGTCAAGGAGATTGTTTCGGAGTATCGCCTCGACACCTATGGCAATCCTCATATCGGACAGTGGGTGGAGGTGGGACCTTGCAATGGTTCCTGGCCTGGAGCGATGTTCGGAGTTGCGGGCGCTGAGATCGCCTTCCATGCGGTCGGTCCCAAAGGAAGCCTCCCCACCCAATCAAGCCTTCGTTATCCGTTAAAGGGTATCAAATTGAATTTAGGCGGAAAGGAATACATCGCCTGGGCGGTTCAGAACGAAATTCCTTCTGATATATCCTATTTCGTCAAGCTGGAGGGGTTTCCGGAATCCATCCTCTTCGGCCCCTATGCCACAGAAGAAGAGGCCGATGTTTTCGTGGTTCAGTTAAAGTGATGGATGGTTGTCCGGATGACCGTGCTCAAGGAGAAATCCCTAAATACTGTTTGACAGCTTACTGGATGTTTAATATAATTCAATCTGTTTCAACCTTTCCTTTCAAGGGAATGAAGTTATGGCTGATTTGGGGACGACACGCTTTGGGAAGTACCTCCTTTTAGAAAAGCTGGCTGTTGGAGGGATGGCCCAGCTCTACAAAGCAAAGATCACGGGCATTCAGGGCTTTGAAAAGCTCATCGCCATCAAGACCATCCTTCCTCATCTGGCAAGCGAGAAAGAGCTCATCACTTCTTTCATTGACGAGGCCAAGCTTGCAGCCTTGCTCCACCACCAGAACATCGTTCAGATCTACGACTTCGGACCCATGGAGGACTCCTATTTTATTGCTATGGAGTATCTCTTCGGAAAAGACCTCCGTCACATCTTCAGTAAGTCGCAGGAAAAAGGGATGCCATTCAGTAACGAACTTGCCCTCTATGTCATTTCTCGAATCTGTTCTGGTCTTGACTATGCTCACAACCTGAAAGATTATCAGGGAAAGTCTCTCAACATCATCCATCGGGACATTAGCCCTCAAAACATCTTCGTCACATACGAAGGAGACGTAAAGATCGTCGATTTCGGCATTGCAAAGGCTGCCAGTCAGAGCACCATCACTCAATTCGGCATGATTAAGGGAAAGATTTCCTACATGTCTCCTGAGCAGGCTTCCGGGCAATCGATTGATCATCGCTCCGATCTATTTTCGACGGGAATCCTTCTATATGAAATGGCCACCCATAAACGGATGTTCACAGGGGCGGATACCCTGCAGATCCTTGCGAAGGTCAGCAGGGCTGAATTCGAACCTCCGGAAGCCGCCCTCAGTGGTCTGCCCCCCAAGATCTATCAGGTTATCAACAGGAGTCTCACAAAAGATCGTGATCAACGTTATCAGTCCTGTGGCGAAATGTTGGCCGACATCGAGGAGTGTATGATCGCGCTCTCATTGCGACCTTCTGCCCGGGGGCTCTCCCAGTATA
>Ga0315294_10004427_pt1 | contig 15311 bp, 12 predicted proteins | sample YL17G13_40_MG_FD_203626 | JGI IMG/M metagenome (GOLD analysis project Ga0315294, IMG submission 203626) | Sediment microbial communities from Yellowstone Lake, YNP, Wyoming, USA - YL17G13_40 | ecosystem: Environmental > Aquatic > Freshwater > Lake > Sediment | place: USA: Wyoming | collected... | reverse complement strand
CACGGTTTCTTAGCAGGCGTTTTGATCACGAGTCCGTCGTCAACAAAATACCAGTCCAATTCTTTATTGTCTCCCAGCATGTTTATACTTTTGATTTCTTGCTTTGACCAATAGATGGACAGCTCGACTTCTTTTCTTTTTAGGGAATTAATTTTAATCGTTTCGCCCGGCCAGGCCAAGGCGATAGCATACAAAATGTTATCTTTGATGGTGAATCGAATGTCTTGCCCGGTATAGGGACGTCTCCTATGATCTGTATAGGCGCCTTCTTGCCAAACGGTGGGACCTTCGCCATAAATAAGCCAGGGCCTTGTCCCGTAAATCGCTTCCCCATTTACCTTGAGCCATTCACCGATGCCAAGCAGCCGTTCTTTCGCCTCTTCCGGGATTGTGCCATCGGCCTTCGGCCCCACATTCAGCAAAAGCCGGCCATTTTTACTGACCATATCCACCAGATCAGTTACCAATCGGTCAACCGATTTAAAACCGGCTTCTTTCACATATGACCACGCTCCCTTAGCATCAATAGAAGTATCAGTGATCCAGATATGCCGGGTCAATTCGCCTTCCTTTCCCAGTTCCAAATCGTTGACGGCCACCCCCGGCGGAACGTCCCAGCCTTTGAAAAGAACTTCTACTTTCTTCCCCCATTCTTTCTCTTTGTTGAAGTAGTAAGCCAAAGACCTGAGCATGGATCCTTCACCCATTCGGTCAAATGATCCTTCGAACCAGATCAGATCAGGTCGATATTTATCTATGACTTCCTTAATTTTGGTAAAATATATCTCCTTGGCTTCTTTGGAAGGCTGTTCCTGAAGAAAAGCCAGTTCTGTCCCATCAAGTTTATACCACTCAGGCCGATCATTAATGAGATCCAGATCGTGCAAAGGGCCATAGAGTCCAACATAGGCCGGATCCGAGCAGTCGAACTCCTTGACCCAATGGGGATAATAGGTCCAATGCTCATCATGATGAAAAGTGGTAACGAATTTCATGCCCCTTTTCGTGATGGCCTTTTCGAGCTCTCCCAAGACGTCATGCCGGGGGCCCATCTTCTTGGCGTTATAGGAATTGATCTCACTGTCCCACATGGAAAATCCGTCGTGATGCTCCGCGACCGGTCCGGCAAACTGTGCTCCTGCCTTCTTAAACAACTCCGCCCATTCATCGGCATTGAATTTTTCCGCCTTGAACAGAGGTATTAAATCCTTGTACCCAAATTGGGAAGGCAATCCATAATGTTCGACATGATAGTCATATTGTTTCGATCCCTTGATATACATTTCATGCGGGTACCAGGTACCATTGGGACCTTTGGCCGGAACTGAATAGACGCCCCAGTGAGTATAGATCCCAAACTTGGCGTCTTTGAACCAGGCTGGTATTTCATGATTCTGCAAAGAGTTCCATGAAGGCACGTATGCGCTTTCCTGTCCATAAACCGGAACGAGAATGGCAGAGAGACTAAAACACAAGACGAGAAGAAAGACCGGATAATAAGCTGTTTTCTTTTTCATTTTTCCCTCAAATCTTTGTTTCTTCCACTAAGAAAGAATTACAAAAGGTTCTTTAAATGTCAAGTTATTTTGGACCTCATCCCTGAAAACTATGCCGCTCAGAATAAGAGTTTTGTGGCAAAATTCGAGGGTCGAGGACGTTTCGGATGAAGAAGTCGAAGTTCACCGAGGAGCAAATCGCCTTCGCTCTACGCCAGGCGGAGGCGGGGACCCTGGTCATCAAGGACAGTTTGAGAGGCCAAAAAAACTCCACATCTGAGTGGATCCGTTTTCGGGTGAGGCGCACTCCTTGGATAGGCTCCATCAGCTGACGGCTCAAGCGGCTAACCGCTAAGGCTTATGATGGCCCCGAAGTTACGAACATCGGTTGACACGGCCGCTTTGAGGTCAAATCATGAAGATTGTTTTGCTAAAATGAGACCTAAATCTCAAATGGATAAAAAGGAGCTTGCTATTTGGCGTCGTTACAGTTCCGATACGACAATGATTCATTACGTAATGTTCATTCTTACCAAGCTCAATAGTGACACTCCATTATTGGTTAAAATAAACTCGTTCCATCACTGCCCAGCCATCGGATCCTGGCAGAGGAATTTGCATTGGCCCACACATCTTGAGCCATTCGATATTACGAGGCTCGGCTGCTAGCTTTGCCATGTCATCTTGGTAATCACTACCTGAATATTCGTAATATCCGAACTCATACCATTTGCCATTGATTTCATGCACAAAGATGGAAAAATTATGAATCTGGTATTTTGCCAATAGATCTCGAACCCCAGGATGATCATCAGCATGCAATTCTTTGTATTTTTCAATCATTTCAGGCTTAAGCCCAATGACCATGCCGATGCGTTTCTTGGCTTTATTCGTTTCTTCTTGCAGAACCTTATTTTTTGTGCATCCAGCTATAACAATGATTAAAAGTAATACGATAATAAAAGTGCTTGATTGATTGAGTCTTTTCATGATTCCCTCCGACAATTAAAACAATAATATGATTAATGAGATGAACGCAAGTAGAAAGAATAATGACGAATGAAAGAAATGGGGCTGGCCCCACCCCATATCTTTAACGACATGCTCGACAGCCCGGCGCTTCTTGGCCGCGCTCAGAAGGGTCCCCCGTTCACTTCCTTCAGGATGGCGTGATCCAACGGAAGGTCGACCGCTAGTTTTTTCAGTCTGGCGTTCTCCTGCTCGAGCTCCTTGAGCCTCCTAGCTTGGTTAGCCCGCATCCCGCCATACTTATTCCTCCAGAGATCATCGCTCCGCTCGGTGATCCCCAGCTTACGCCGGACATCCGCCACCTGGGACCCATGGATAAGGAACAACTCCGCCTCCATGAGCAGGCTGATGAGCTTCTCCAGAGTGAGCCGTTTCCCGCTCTTGTCCAACTCCATTCCATCGATAAATTCTTACCTTAGGGAGTGGATCGATCCCAGGGGACAGATCAGAGACGATAAAAGGTTTTATCAAATCGCCGGATATTTGAAAAATGAATGATTATTGTTAAAAGAGCTCCTGCTCTGCATCCTAGAACCTTCTATCTGATCTCGTAACTGGAGGGTTACGAGTTCTGTGATTCTCTGTTTGACATCAATCCTATTTTGTTTTTTAATAACTCAATAAATGGAGGTATCTAAAATGAAAACCACTAAATTATTATTCGGATTGTTTCTCATAGCTGTCAATGCGACGTCCCAGCAAGCCACTTTGCCCTCGGAGCTTGAAGATCCGCAAATACTCGGCGTCAGCAAGGAACCGGCGCATGCCACTTTAATGCCATACGCCAACATTAAAGAAGCCCTAATTGCAAAACGACATTATTCATCGTATTCCCGCAGCTTAAATGGAATGTGGAAATTCAACTATTCCCCGCGCCCCGAGTTGCGGCCGGCGGATTTTCATAAACCTGATTTTGATGCCGGCACATGGAAAGAGGTTCCTGTCCCTTCCAATTGGCAGCTGTTGGGCTATGGCACTCCCTATTATCGAAATCGCGGCTACACTTTTAGGCCCAACTGGCCGCATGTGATGAGCGAACCACCCAGGAATTACACGGCCTTTAACGAACGTAATCCGGTAGGCAGCTATCGTCGCGAATTTGAGGTTCCGAAAAGCTGGCAAGCCCGCCAGATCTTTATGACATTCGATGGCGTCGACTCCGCTTTTTATCTCTGGATTAATGGCGAGAAAGTCGGATATAGCACAAACAGCCGTAACGCAGCAGAATTTGACATTACCAAATATCTAAGAGCCGGGAAAAACCTCTTGGCTGTTGAAGTTTATCGTTACAGTTCCGGCAGCTATCTGGAAGACCAGGATATGTGGCGACTGAGCGGCATTTTCCGCAACGTTACGCTTTGGAGCGCTCCCCGGGTGCACATCCGAGATTTCGCGGCTAAAACCACGCTCGACAGCCAATACGAAAATGCTACCTTGGAAATCATTGCTAAGATTAAAAACTATGGAAGCCAACTCGCTCCGGCTAATATCTTACAGCTTGAACTCTACCATCTGAACGGACGACCGCTCATCAGGCTTATGGCCGCCGATGTTCCCGAACTGGCGGGGGGTTGCGAAACGGAGATCACACTAAAGGCTCCCGTTCATCATCCACGCAAATGGACGGCGGAAACTCCAAACCTTTACACAGCCGTCCTAAGGCTAGGCAAGAATTCCCAACAACCTGAGGAAATTCTCTCCGGTCGTGTTGGCTTTCGACAGATAGAAATCAAAGATCGATTATTCTTAGTTAATGGCGTTCCTGTTAAGCTTAAAGGGGCTAACCGCCACGAAAACTGGCCTGACAGCGGGCATTATGTAAGTGAAGAGCGCATGATTCGCGACCTGAATCTTCTAAAGCAGGCCAATTGCAATCACGTGCGCACGTCCCACTACCCCGATGATCCCCGCTGGTACGAGTTGTGCGACGAATGGGGCATTTATCTGACCGCGGAAGCGAACGTGGAATCGCATGGTTTGTACAATGTGCTCTCGCGCGAACCACACATGGAGAAAGCGATCGTGGATCGCAACCTTGCCAATGTGGAGAACTTTAAGAATCATCCTTCGGTGATTATCTGGTCACTGGGAAATGAATGTGGTAAAGGCGGGAACTTCGAAGCTGCGTTAAGAGCCGTTAAGAGCCTGGACCGCAGCCGGCCGGTCCAGTATGAGCCCTTTGGCGTCGGGCGAGATAATCCTGCCGACATTGACAGCGAAATGTACACGGACCCAGGCGATTTGGAAAAAATCGCGCTGGATCCCACCCTTCAAAAACCTTTCTATCTATGCGAATACGCGCATGCCATGAATAATTCCATGGGCAGCTTGGGCGATTACAACGATTTGTTTGAACGCTATCCCGCGCTTATGGGTGCCGCCATCTGGGAGTGGCAGGACCAGGGGATTTGGAATCGGCGCAATCCCGAACGCCCGTTCCTGGCATACGGCGGCGGATTCGATGAAGTGCCCAATGATCATTATTTCATCCACAAGGGGGTGGTTTTTTCTGATCGTTCTCCCAAACCGCACTACCCGGAGGTTAAGAAAGTTTACCAGTGGATTTCTTTCGCTCCGGACAACCTGGCGGAAGGAAAAGTAAGAATTAGGAACCATTACGCCTTTATCAATCTTGATAAATTTCAGCCTTCCTGGAGCATCAGTGAAGACGGCCTTGTTATCGACAAAGGCCAACTCGAACGCTTACGCATCGGTCCGGGAGGAGAAAAGACCGTTACCGTCCCCTTCTTGAAAATCTCCCCAAAACAAGGCGCGGAGTATCACCTGCGCGTCGCTTTCGCCATGGCAGAGGATGAGCCTTGGGCTGCGGTCGGATACGAAATCGCGGCAGAACAATTTCTCCTTCCTGTTCACCAACCAGCTGCGGTTGTGAACCTGGAAACCATGCCGGCACTCAGTTTGCAGCAGGATAACATGCAGATTAACATAAAAGGGGACGGATTTGCGGTTGTCTTTGACAAAACGACAGGGACTATCGACAAAATACTTAGCCGCAACGTAAATCTGCTTTGCAGTGGCGGTGGACCTCAACTGCATCTGTGGCGTGCTCCGCATCAAATTGATGACATGTGGGCTTTCAACGATTGGCAGAAGTATGGATTGCTGGATCTGAAGCGCACCGTTATTAGCATCCAAGCGTTAGAGCCCCGGATGGGCCAAGCGCGCGTTGAATCGATAATCAAGGCGGAAGGGAATAATGGTTTCACGGTGACGCATTCAGCCGTCTACACAATTTATGGAGACGGCTCGATCGCGGTAGAAAATAGGATAACACCACAAGGTCCCCGCATTCCGCTGGCGCGGCTGGGAGTAAGGTTACTCCTGGATCAGCGGCTCAGCCAGTTCCAATATTTGGGACGCGGGCCAATGGAAAACTATTCCGACCGCAAACGTGGCTCTGACGTCGGCCTTTACAGCAGCACAGTTCGAGAACAGATGACCCCTTACGCCAAACCGATGGAGTGCGGCAACCACGAAGATGTGCGTTGGGCGGCGCTGACCGGCGAAATTCCCGGGCTGCTGGCCCAGGCCCAAGGCGATTTTATGCAGGTATCTGCCTTGCCTTACCGGGATGAACAAATGATCCCCATAGAGTATTCTGTGGATCTGCCTGCGAGCACCGCAACTGTTCTTACCTTGGCGGCAGGTACACTGGGCGTAGGCTCTGGCTCATGCGGTCCGCGCCCGTTAGACCGATATATGGTTTGGTCGGACGCCACAACCTTTTTTTATGTGCTGCGTCTTTTGCCCAAAAATCATAATCTCGCTCAACGATCCACTCCCACCTTAGATGATAGGTTGGCACTGCATTAATAAGCTATTAGGATTTTCTCGCTTTTCGGAAGGCCAGCGGAGCAAGATCAGCACCGCTGATGCAATTGAAATGACCTGACCCCCTCACAGGGATCCAGCCCATGTGTTAAGATTTTGCTGGATCGAGGAAGGTGGACATGGCCAGGAAGCGCTTTCCCCCTGAGTAGATCATCATCATGCTCCGGAAGGCGGACGTTCTTCTCAATCAATCGAACCAGGTCTCTGAGGTATGCCGGAAGCTAGCGATCTCCGAGCAGACTTACTACCGCTGGCATAAGGAGTACGGCGGGATGAGGGTCGACCAGGCGCGGCGGCTCAAGGAGCTCGAGCAGGAGAACGGCCGTCTGAAGAAGCTCGTGGCGGACCTATCCCTGGATAACGCCATCCTGAAAGAGGTTAGCCGGGGAAACTTCTGAGCCCGGCCAAAAGAGGCTGGGCAGTCGAACATGTATGCGACGTGATGGGCATCTCGAAGCGGAGAGCTTGCCGGGCAATCGGACAGCCGCGGTCGACGTACTGTCCGTGACGACGCTGTTCATCGAGCCTGGGAGCCCCTGGGAGAACGGCTATGCGGATTCGCTCATAGGCAAGCTGCGGGACGAGCTTCTGAACGGAGAAGTGTTGGACACGCTGGACGAGGCGAAAGTGCTTGTGGAGGCTTGGCGAAGGGCCTACAATCGCATCAGGCCGCACAGCTCGTTGGGATATAGACCACCGGCGCCGGAGGCGCATGTGGTCGGAAAGTTCACTCTAGGGCTGGCACAATGCTAGGGGGCAGGTCAAAAAAATCACTTGACACTAAGAAGAATTTATTATAATTCTTACTTTCTGTAAGAAACAAAGATTTCAAGGAGGGGAAAATGAAAAACAAAACCGCTTCTTATCCGGTCTTCTTTCTCGTCTTGTGTTTTAGTTTATTTATTTTCCAAGCCGTATTCGCACAGGAAACGCAGACTGGCCGTATTATAGGAAAGATCGTGGACGATAAGGGTGATCCACTTCCCGGGGTTTCCATTACCGTCACTGGGCCAGCACTGCAGGGAAAAATAAGTGCTGTGACTAATATGGAAGGTGCCTATAGGGCCCCCGGTTTGCCTCCTGGTTCAGACTATGAATTGAAAGCAGAATTGCCGGGTTTTGAAACTGTTATCAAAAAGGGCATCATTGTCAGAATTGGCGCTGTAATTATAATCGATCTCCAGACGAAGCCATCGGAGCTGAAAAACGAAGTTGTTGTTACTGCTTCTTCACCTGTGGTTGATGTGGTCAAATCAACCCAATCGACCATCGCTAACAAGGAAGTATTGTCTACTTTGCCTTTACGCCGTAATTGGGCAAGCTTTCTGGCCATCGTACCCGGAGCCGCAGGCGCGGGTATCGGAGGCGCAGGCTGGGGTATTCATGGCGGCACAGGGGGAGAAACGTCCGCGGTTGTTGATGGAATCCAGGCCAATGATGGTGGTGATGGCGGCGCCACCATCGGGAATGACACTGCTTTGGCTTGGGACCTGGTTGAGGAAGTCGAAATTATTGCTTCTGGTTCATCTGCTGAATATTCCAGCTCCCCCTTCGGGAACACCGTCATTGTTATGAAATCGGGCGGAAACAAGTTAACCGGAGAATTTTCTCTTTTATACACCGGTAAGGATTTAGTCCAGGTTCATCTTCCTGATCCAGACCTTCAAGTGTTGAACATTGTGAAACCGTCAACGCCTGTATATACTTATGATGCTTCGGCGGCTGTGGGGGGGGCGATTATTAAGGATCGTCTCTGGTTCATGACTGAGTTCCGTTATATGCCTCAAAAAAATACAGGCGATTTCAGACCCACTGTCATCAACGGAAAAGAATATTCTACCTATGATCGATCTTTCTCGGATTATCTTGCCTATACGAAACTGACTTTCCAACTAGCAAGTAATCTCCGCGGTAGTGTTATGTGGCATTATGCCTGGCAAAAAAGACCATACTCTTATGGAGGCTGGTGGCGGACAAATGAAGCTAATACTGACGTCCTGACGAGAAAGCACAATATCGCGGGCAACATCTCCTGGACTATAGATAGCAATACCATTTTAGATTTTAAAGCCGGCGGCTTTCATGATCGCTGGTCTTCAAGTTATACTCAAGACGCCGACCCCGATGGGCCTCACTTTATCGATGATTACACCGGATATGAATGGGGCAACCAAGGAGCCGCTGAATATGCCAAGGCTCCATCGGATTATATATCCCTTTCTCTCACAAAATTTGTGGACAATTTCTTGGGAGGAGCTCACGAGTTCAAGGCGGGCCTTGACTGGGAAAGGGGCCAGTCTTATTGGGGTTTTTACATGAAGCAGCCATTAAACTGGTACTACTATGATGGAAGTCCCTATTACTGGAGAGCCCAGAATGGTGGCGTAACAGACCCTGTTTATGGGGACGGTCTCCTTGAATACTCGATCATGGGGACATCCAGGGGGGAAAGCTATGAAACCGGAATCGTTTCTCGGCTCGGTGGCTTTCTCCAGGATTCCTTCAGAATAAATAGGTTAACCGTCAATACCGGTCTGAGGTTCGATTATAATAAATCCTGGGTCCCTGGAAGAACGAAGGGGGGGGCAACCGATCCTGTGGCTCTGGCTATCGGAGAGACCTATTTTGAACCTGTTTACGGGTTTAATCCCTATGATGAAATTGCTTATGCCACATGGGATAACGCTTTCCCGTACGGGGTCTTTGTTTCTCCAAGAATCGGTCTCGTCTATGATTTGTTTGGCAACCACAAGACTGCTCTGAAAGCTTCCTTTGCCCACCAAGCCGTGAAATTTACTCCAGGCCATTTTTCCGGTATATATCCATTGACCTGGAGATCCCTTACCTTCAATTGGAGGGATCTTAATAACAATGCCATGCCAGACCCCCCTCCCGTTGATAGTTATGAAGAGGCTTATGGGGATACGCCTCTGGCAATGGTTTCCGATGCCTATCTCAGGGCCATCGATCCCAATGTTAAACCTCCTTATCTTGACGAATTCAATTTTGGAATAGAACATGAATTGATTGCCGATTTTAAGCTGAGTGCTCATTACATCCTAAGGCGGAGAGGGAACATTCTTGGCAATGCCTTGTGGGATGAGCAGTCCGGGAGTTACTGGTACAGTTATGAGAAGGCTCCTGAATGGTGGATCCCCTTTAACACCACAGTGCCCGCTTACGGCATTTTCCCTGAACAGGAAGTCACCATGTATTTCCTGTCAAATGATGCCCCAGAGCAGTCTTACAAGTTAACCAATATTCCAGAAGCAATCTGGAAATATAGGGCTCTGGAAATTGCTTTTAACAAGAGGATGTCGCATGGATGGCAGCTTGGCGGGTCTGTGAATTTTTCTAAGAATATGGGAAATAATTCGATGAGCTGGACGAGTGCGTACTCTTACTCAAATTTTTCCAGCGCCAACAGTTTTGTCAATGCTTATGGTGAAGTGAACAATAGTCGACCTCTTATGGTCAAACTATATGGAACCTTTTATCTGCCTTACCAGATCATGTTCTCCTTTTTCTATCAGCACATCGATGGCTCTCCGTGGGGAAGAACGGTTAGCGTTCTGCCGCCAGAGGAATGGGCAGCAGAAAACAATGCTAGCACGACTGGCTACACAATTAAAGTTGACGTTCCAGGTACCCGCCAAAACGAATCCTTCGATAATCTCGATATCAGACTTCAGAAAGACTTTAATATCGGTCCCGGAACTTTCGGGTTCTATGTTGATGTCTTCAATTTGCTGGGTGCCTATGCTCTTACAACTAGTAAAAATCCGGGAGGAACCTGGAGGCCGGCCGAGGAAGGCGGGACTACAGGGACTTTTTCTCCTGCTTCGCTCGGATTAAGGGGGTTCTCGGGCTACCGGCAAATCAGATTCTCAATCCGGTATCGCTTCTAAGCTTATGTTAACAGGCAAGCCGAGAAGATTTCCCTTCCGTGCCGGCGGTCGGGCCGAACGAAAGTAAGCCTTCTTCGCGTGCGGCTGTCGGAGGGTGAAATGAGATTCCGGATCTGGATCTTGCGGTCGGCTGTGGCCGTCGCCCTGCTGGCGGCCGCCGCCACCCAGGCGCCGGCCGCGGACTTCTACGCCTATTACACCAGGCTGGATTACACCCAGCCGGCGACGCCGGATTGGCTCGCCGGGATCCCCGTGAATGCCGCCAACGTCTTCTCCGGCGGCCGGCCGGACCCGGCCGACGCGGTGCCCCAACCTCCCGTGCCGGGACAGGTCCGCTGGGGAAAGTACGCAGACCTGGTCGTCAACGTGGGCGGGGCCGGACGGCTGGTCTTCAGCCGGGCGACGGGATATCTGCCGTATCTCCAGACGGCCAAGGGCCGAAGCCCGTTCAGGCCGCTCGTCGAGTGCCGCGAGGACCCGCTGTGCCTCTGTTCGTTCGTCCGGCTGGTCGAGAACCTGCCCTCGCGGATCGTCGTTCACTGGCGGCATGTACCGGACCCGGCGAGTGTCGTCATGACGGAGGTCGTCCACGAATACTTCGTCATCACGCCGGACGGCCGCGTGCGGCGGGAGGTCCGCACCGGCACGGAACGGCTGGACGACTTCAACGACCCGGCGAACGTCACGGTGCAGGATCTCTCCCTGTCGCCCGAGGGCATCGTCGAACGGTCGCTGATCAGGGCGCAGGCCTCGCGCTCGCCCGCCCCGGCCGTTGCCGGCGCGCCGCTCCGCGGCGCCGGCGTCGGGGCGCCGGCCGTGTGGCTGAAGTTCGACGAGGGGCTCGCACCCAGCCGCGACGAGACCGCCGAGGCGGTCGGGGGCACCCGTTGCCCCGTCGCCGGCAACAAGACGCTTTGGAAGAAAGGCGTCTCCGGCACGGCCTTGGCCTTCGACGGGTATTTCTCGAAGGTCTCCCTGCCGAGGGACAAGGTGCCGGCGGTCAAGAACGAATTAACGCTCGAGGCGTGGGTGGTCCTGGGAGCCTATCCGTGGAGCGACGCCGGGATCGTCCACCAGTCGTCGGGTGAGCCCGTCGGCCGGGAGGAGTACAAGCACGGCTATCGCGATCCTTACACTTACCGGCCGTGGAAGATGGATGGCTACTTTCTCGGCGTGGACCCATACGGGCGCCCGATCTTCAAGGTCAATGGGCGGCAGGTCGGCGGCGGCGTGCTCGAGGCCGCAGAAACCGTCCGTCGCGAGGACAGCTTGCCGACGTATCGCTGGACGCACCTCGCGGCCACGTACGGCAACGGCGAAATGTGTCTGTACGTCAATGGACGGCTGGCCGCTACGGCTGCGGCGACGGGCCCCATCGTCCTTCCCGACCGCGACGTGCTCGTCGGTTTGAACGGGGACCCGCAGCGCGTCTCAGACCCCGTGTCGCACAGCAAATTCGCTGTCGCCAACAACCTGCCCCTGGTCTATGGCATCGAAGGGCTGATCGACGAGGTCATGATCTACGATAGGGCGTTGACGGCCGCGGAGATCGGGCGATCGTTCCAGGCGTCCTGCCCGCCGGAGGCGGAGCTGAGCCGGCCCGACCTGGAAAAGAGGATCCTGCCGGGCGGAGGGGATGGCCGGGCCGCGCCCCGGTTCGGGGCGACCTGCCAAACTTTGAAGTATCACGAGCTGTGGGACAACCTCTGGCGGCCCGACGCGTACCGCGACATCGTCGTCGGGTTCGACACGGTGCCGGGCCGCGTGGTGTTCTGGCAGGGGACCAATTTCGGCTCGGGTTGGGTGACGGAGAATAACAAGTGGATGTCGGACCAGAGTTGGGAGATCGACGGCCCGCACGGCTGCGCCGAGCACATGGCCGACAAGCGGGGGCGGTTCGATCACGTGCGGTTGATCGAGAACACCCCGGCCCGGGTGGTGGTGCACTGGCGGTATGCGTCGATCGACGTAGGATACGTCTTTTCAGGCACGGACATCTGGGCCGACGAATATTACACGATCTACCCGGACGGCGTGGGGGTGCGCTTCGTGGACATGCCCGATGAAGATTGGCAGGACACCCAGTTCCTGTCACAGCCCGGCACGACCTGCCTGGATAATATCGATCTGACGGCCCTGAGCGTGGCGAACATCCGCGGGGACAGCGCCGACCTGACCTGGGCGCTGCCGAACCGCGATCCCGGCATTCCTATCAAGGACGCCTGCATCAAGCGCATCAACTTCAGGTCCAAATTCAAAATCTTTACGATCTACAAGGAAGGGGCGGAGATCGAGACGTGGGGCGCCTTGGAGCAGTCGAAGCACACCCCCGATCCGTTCGCCGGGCCGTGGAACCACTGGCCCGTCGGGCTCAATCCGTCGGACGGCCGGTACGCTGTTGCCGATGACCGCGTGACGCATGCGGCCCTCGGGGGTGCGAGGCGGATAGGCAAATCCATCCTTTACGGATTCACGGACCAGGCGGTGACGAGTCTAACGGCGCTGGCGAAATCCTGGAATCGCCCCCCGGCCGTCGCCGGCGCGGCGGGATGCGAGAGCCGAGGCTACGATCCGTCTCAGCGGGCCTACGTGCTGGCCGCGACGGGCCGGCCGATCTCGTTTACGCTCCAAGGCTCGTCGGACACGCCGGTCGTCAATCCGTGCTTCGTGATCGAAAACTGGGACAGCGACTCGGCGGCTCAGGTGACGATCGACGGCCAAGCCGTTCCGCCGGGCCCAAGAATCCGGCAAGGGATCGTTCGAGACGCCGGCGGGCGGCCAACGATGGTCATCTGGCTCGAACTTGGATCCGTCTCCGAAATCGAGGTGACGGTCGAAGCGGAGAAATCCTAACCCCTGGGGCTTGATCCCCGCGAGGGGAGCGCTCCACCCGAAAACAGGCCCGGCCCGCCCTGGGGCGCTTTCTTCGCCCTGGCCGTCAACGCGGGCCAAGGAGTTCGATCTTCTGGAGCACCAGGCCGTAGTGTCCGCCCGGCGGATTGACGCCGATCTTCATCCCGTTCCAGTCCGCGGCGAAATTCGTCGAGTAGAGCAACCACATCGTCCGGCCATCCGCGCTGATGAACTTGGAAGGGACATTGACGAAATAGGCCTGCTCTCCGAAGTCCTTCATGTAGGATACGAGCCGCCAGGGCCCCGTGAGGACGTCCGACTCGAGGAGGTAGGTGTTCATGCGGGCGCAGGTGTTCCCGCCGTCGGTGACGAACATCAGGAACTTCTTGAGCGGCGCGTCGTAGGTCACGGTGACGCAGCCCATGGCGTTGTTCCACTCGAGGAGCGGCTTGATCTTCGAAAAATCGGCCGTCCACACGGGCTTCCCCTGGGCGTCGCGGCCGGCGTAGAACTCGTACTTCGAGGCGTCGTTGATGGCCTCGGGCGACGGCGTCACGCGGATCAGGTAGACCTGGTCGCCGGTGATCCAGCTGGCGTTCCAGAAACGCCACTTCGGGTCCGACGGATCAGCGCCGTGGGCGACGAGGTAGGCCTTCCCGTCCGGCGAATATTGCATCTCCTTCCCGAAATCGACGAAGTGGGGTGAGCCGATCTTGACCGGGTACCCGTTGATCCCGGTCTCGCCGAAGAGCGGCTTTTCGGGGGTATGCGGAGTCTCCTTCCAGGACCGGCCGAGGTCCGTGGAGACGCGGAACCCGACGAAAGGCCCCAGCCAGGGCCAGTTCACAGTGATCGGCCCGTAGGGAGCGCTGCCGGCCGGGTCCAGGCAGTAGGTCCCGTAATACCAGAGTCCTTTGTAAACGAGGCTGCCGCAGGGATAGCGGCCGTGGTACGGGACGGCCGATGAGACGTGGAGGCCCAGGCTGTAGACCTTGAGGTCCAGGGGATCGCTCCCCTCGATGACGCCCTGGCCGGTCCGGGCGGCGTTGCCGCTGCTTTCGCCGGAGCTGCAGCCCTCCTTGGACCCGTCCAGGCGCCAGCAGGAACCGTCCGTCCAGGGCGAGTAGAGCTTGTCGTCGGCGGCCCAGGACGGGTACCAGGTGTCCCCGTAGCGGAAGCCGCTCTTGAGGCCCAGGAAGCGGATCCCGGTCAGCTCACGGGACGGCTCGAAGGGGCAATTCGCCGGCGGCTCCGATCCCCAGGTGAACGCCTCGAACTTTACGACCTCGGGCTTGGGCTGCCCATAGGCCCTTTGAAGGGGGATCATCAGGATCATGAGGCTCCCGATCATGACGGCGCTCTTTCGTACGTTCATCTTCGGTCCTCCTTTTACTTCTTGATCATTTCGCTCGCATCGCGCTCCGGCCTGTTCGTTCGGGGGGATAGAGCGATGCGGTAGCAGCGTCCATCATCGTTTCGCCTTCACGTCGTCGAGCACGGCGAGCAGGGCGTGGTAATTATCCACGAGCAGGCCCTCGTAGCCGTGACAGCCCCCGCGCCAATCGCGCCAGTCGCGCGATCTCCCGTCGGCGCAAAAGCCCTGGAACTCCCCGCGCGCGTACCCGCCCAGCATTGGATCGAAGATGCGGCGGGCGTCCCCGGCGCGGCCGAGCCGATAGAGCGCCTTGACGGTGTAATAGGCCCAACAGCTTGGACGGCCGGGGGGATGCGGAAAGGGAACGGCCGGCCCGGGCGCCGCGGAGAGGGCCAGCAATCCCAGAAGTCCCAAGAACGGTCTTCGTTTCATCGTCGCCTCCCAGGGCAACAGGCCTATTTTTCGAGCCGCTTCAAGGCCTCCTCGGCCGCGCGCCTGATCAGGTCCTGATGGGACGGCACGGCGGCCGCCTGGCGGAGGAAGGGGACGAGCGACGCGTCGCCGGTCAAACCCAGGGCGCGGAGGGCTTCAGCCCGGACGCGGACGCTTCGGTCCTTCCGGAAGAGGTCCTTATAGAAAGCGGCCAGGCGCTTGTCCTTGGTGGCGCCAAGAGCCTGGACCGCCTCGGTCCGGACGGAAGAGTTCGGGTCCCCGCAGGCCTTCCGGAGGGCTGCGGAGACCTCGGCGGACGGCGGTCTTCGAACCAGGGCTTCGACGGACTGCCTGCGGACCGCCCAG
>Ga0315294_10004425_pt1 | contig 15314 bp, 14 predicted proteins | sample YL17G13_40_MG_FD_203626 | JGI IMG/M metagenome (GOLD analysis project Ga0315294, IMG submission 203626) | Sediment microbial communities from Yellowstone Lake, YNP, Wyoming, USA - YL17G13_40 | ecosystem: Environmental > Aquatic > Freshwater > Lake > Sediment | place: USA: Wyoming | collected... | reverse complement strand
GCCAAAATCCATTTCCAATTTATATCTCTTTTCGGATTCAGGCTTGGCCTAAATATTTCGTATGCCAAGCCGATAAGAATAATAAGAAAGCCGATCCATGGAGGACTGTAAACTACCCCTGGAGAATCTCCTACATTTATTTTTGTCCATGTTGGCATCCAAAGTAATAGCAACAAAACTATTGCGAAGAAAATAGATGCAAAGACGCGATTTGAGACGTTGCTCATATTTTTAATTATACCAAAAAATCTCTTTACTTCGCTTTTGCCCGCCCTCGCTTCTTGCCCCGTAGTGAACGCAAAGCGTTCTACTACTGGGGTTCCGCCGCCGCCGAATTTTTTACCCCGTAGCGAGCTTGCTCTGCTTCGGGGCGTGCCAGCGAAGTTGGCGCACCACATTAAACTATTTTATACTAGGTTTTTAGGAACTTCTCAATTTTTTATTTGCAATTATTATCAGTATATTATCGAATTGCCTTGTATTTATATGCCGACTAAGCTGCTGCTCGAGATCGGATAATTTTTTATACGAGCGACAGAAAAATTTAGCGTATTCCTTGTCTACGCCAGAATTATTGATTATACTATCGAATTCCTTGGCGGGACTGTTCGAAATCATTTTCAGGGCGCTATTAGCCCTCGAGTCATAGATAAAAAAGAGCTGTCTTAAATGAAAATGCAAATATTTCGAGGACAACGATCGCTTTTTAAGGCCGGATATTTTTTCGAATGTATCGAGTAAATACTTATGAACCTTGAGTATGTCTAGGATATTATCCTTCGTAACGGAGCGATATTTACGGATAGCAGATAATTTCTGATCAATCTCTGATTTCATTATTATCGGAATAACCCTTTTCTCATAAAAATCATCGTTTGGATCATTCCGATATTTTTTCCGCCTTTCGATTGCGGCGGCATAAGCTCTCCCGATAAGCCATATCTTTGCATTAATGGCATCTGGATTATCGTGGTAAAAATACTTTTTGCACAAATCATACAAAACACCATTGCCTATGATGCCCGTCTTAGAACGTAGACCCGCCTCGACGATTTTAATAACTCCCTCTTTGTCCATATTATTTATTTACTTCAATAATTTTTATCTTTCCCATTTTTTGATATGGGGACTGAAATCAACTTGGTAATCTGGAATCCCTAAAGATATGCCGTATTTAGCTGCTTCATCGTACTGTTCTTTGCTTGCTCTGTCTATCTTAAAAACACGGCCGTGGAAGATTATATAATGAGTTTTGTCGTTTTTAAAATCAGCATACCAATTATGTTCAGAATCCAGCGATTTGCTCAGTTCTTCCGCAACAATATCAGCTTGATTCCCCGAAATCTCAACAGTGTGCAGGGTCCACTGTTTTATCCAGGGAGTTTTATGCTTTTCCGTGACCTGTTCAATATTCGTCTCGATGATTTTCACTTTCCCCAAAACATCTTTGTTTTCCAAACTTTCCTCAATTATTACTCCAATAAAATTTTTCTCCATAATTTTATTCCTCAATTAATTTTTCGGGTTTTTGTTTAGCTTAGGTTCAAAAAATAGACCTACTAACACCATTTTCCCCTTGACAGGGGGTGTATATTTGCTATATTGATAATAGAGTATCGAAAAGGGGCGTCGACCGTTAGGACGATGGCCCTTTTTCATTTATTTCAAGTGGCAAACGTTGTTTTGCGTTTTTATCCACAAAAATATTAAACATGTAATTTCTAAATCCATTATCAATAAATTCTTTAACGCCTAAACTTGTTTTAAGATATTCTAAGAATCTTTTCTTATATTTATCTCCCAATAAAATTACTTTTGTTGATAATTTTAAATCATAGTTTATAGCGCCCACTATAAGGTCGGCTAACTGCAATAAATCGTTGGATTTAGAATCAAATCGACAAACGCCCGCCACTGCCAATTTATTTAATTTTTCATTAATTCTTCTTTTAACATTTACCTCAAATCTAATATCTTTTGGTGTTGAAATATAATCAGCAATAACGATGATAATTTCGTTTTGCGGTATTGCTTGCTCTAACACCCTTATCGAAATATCCTCATAGGCCTTCCATGGATTACCGCCAAATGCTCTTTTGAAATATTCTCCCTCTTTATCTAAAGAATATGAACAAAAAGACAAGCTTCTTATTGCAAAGAAAGAATCTAAAACGAGTTTTGCAAAATCAAAGTTGTTTTTTGAAAGTTTATTAAACTTCATTTCATCATAAAAGTTTCGCTTCTTTCTTTCATAAATAATTTTACTCTGTAAATAATATGGCTGAGAACATTTTATAAACCCGACTGTAAAAAATGGATCTTTTGGGTTGCTTAAACTTCCGCTTTCGTCTAGAAAACAAAATTTCGTCCAAATATTTTTGTAATCTCCGAGTGTTAAATCTTCCCCTTTTCTATCTTTTTGAAAAAATTTTCCTAACATAGTATTTACTTCATATTTACTTCCAAAAACTAAATTTCTGCTTTTTTATGCGTTTCGTGGAATTAATAAAACAAGGCTATTATTCTTTATAAACAAATTTTTTCCTGCAATCATTGCACTCGTAAATTAGGTATATTGGTTCGGAATATTTTCCTCCCGGCCCTAAATCACCCCCATTATTTCTTCTATCTCCAGTGTCAATAATATTGGTGCTTTTGCATTCTGGGCATTCTTTTTTATTTGTTGTTTCCATATTTTTATTCCTCAATTAATTTTTTGACTTTTTGTCCTCTCACCAGAAGATTCTCTCAAAATTTTCCGGCTACGTGTATTTTTTCTTCCACTTCTTCAATGAACTCCTTGGTCATTATCCCCCTCTTTTCTCTATAAGGGCAGTTATGAAAAATACAATCCTTATTCTTATGGGGATTATTCTCAAAAATTTCTTTGACGGCTTGTTTCCTGATATTTCCAATTTCTTCGTCTCCGCCACAACAAGTCATAACTTTTCCGGATAAGGTAAGATACAATCCATTTGTTAATTGTGTGCAGGGATTTCCTCCAAAATATGGAGAAACACCAATAAAAGGAATCCCATATTTTTGATTGATTTTGTACACTTTTATACAAAGTTCTTTAAGTTTATCTTGCGGCAACAAGCCGGCTTTTTCCGCCTCCTCTAAAGTCCCTGTTCTGCCCATAGGGATTGGCGGGTCTAAATCAACAAAAACATTTCTCCAAATTTTAAAGTACTCATAAATTGTTAAAAGTTCTTCAATATTTTGAGAAGAAATTACATTTTCAATGCCTAATCTTGTGGGATTACAATTTGTAAATCGCTTATCATCAAGCAGCATCCTCAAAACTTTATCTCTTTTTTCAGAAAAGCCTTTGAGATTTACAATTTTATCTTCCTTGTTTTTATCCAATGTATGCAATTTGACCATTAAAGAAACCGGTCTTTCAGCAAGGAAATTTACCGCTTTTTGCAAATCTCCTCCAAAATTTTCTTCCCCCAGCGTATATCCTGCTGTGAAAACAACTAAATGTAATCCCAATTTCGTCGTAAAATCAATAAAATCATAAAAGCCAGGATTGTCAAAGGGTTCTCTAAAACCTATCACTTTTATACTTTTTAACCCAAGTTTTTTGGCTTCTACTAAAAAAGATTTTACTTCTTTTAAAGTCAAAGGTTTATCACCTTCGCCCGGACGATAATAAGTTCCTGTTTTTTCTCCAACTTTTGCAAAACAATATACGCAATCTAATCTGCATTTATTTCCGGGAAAATCTAAATCCATAGTTATCAGTTTTCCTTCCTTGTTCGCCTTCTTAAGATCCTCCTCTGAATATTGCCAACCTTTAATTCCATTAAAATAAGATTTTCCAAATTTTGAAATTACATCAGATTCGGCTTTTCCAAATCTTTTTTCGAGTTTTTGCCAAAATTTATTTTTTGGTTTATCCATACATTTATATTATATTTGAAACGGATACGGCTGCAGGGCTTGGATTCGAAGGAGTTGCCTCATTCGAGTCTGATGACTCTCAGAGTCAGAAGACCGAAGGAAATTGCCTCACCAACCCTTTACGGATTCAATTAAATTAATTTTCTTTTCTCGACGCCAGCCCTTAATTTCCGATTCTCTTTGTCTCGCTTTTTTTAGTGTTCTGAATTCTTCAGAATACCGTAAGATAACTGGCCTGCGGATTTTAGTATAATGCGCGCCCCATTTTGAATTATTATGCTGTCTTAATCTTTTCCCAAGATTATTAGTACAACCAACATAGAAAGAACCGTCGGCGCATTCAAGGATATAAACGTAATACATAATGACTATGCCCCTTCGTCGCTTCGCTCCTCAGGGACTTCTCCACTTTTTATATAGGGCCGAAGGCACTGATGAACCTTCTGCCGCAGACGAAGGCGAAGAAGTGCTGGAGGGGTAGGAATCGAACCTACATTACGGCGTTCAGAGCGCCGGTGCCTACCGTTAGCAGACCCTCCAAAAAAACTATACGTTCAAAAACTTTCTTATGGCAATGGCGCTAGAGATTACGCCAAGACCCACGCCGGCCGCGAGTTGAATTAGGATTATAAGCCAGAGGTTGGAAATGAATATTTCGGTCAAATTGACATCGGAAATTATGCTTTGGACCTTGGCGCTAAAAGTTAAGCAAAAGCCAAAAGTTATCAGCAAGGCAATCACCGTGGCGAAAAGCCCGACCACAATCCCCTGTATCAAGAATGGCCCTCTCACAAACCAGTTCGTAGCGCCTACCAGCCGCATTGTTTTAATTTCGTCGCTGGAATTGTAAATTGCCAGCTTGATGGCGTTGAAAGCCACCAGAAAAGCGATCATGCCTAAAATTATGCTGGCGAAAATCCCCGTTGTGTTTACCCAGGAAATCGTGCTGAAAACCTTGTCAATCAACGGCTTTCTCTGGTAATAGTCAACTTTTTCAATCAAGTCTTTGAATTCTTCTTTTTCCAAAAACTGGGCGACCTGCTCGTATTGGGCTGCTTCTTTGGCTTTGATATTCAAAGAAGCCAAAAATGGGTTATCCCCCACTTCATTCAATGCATCCAGCATTGTCTGTTCATTTTTATGCTTTTCAACAAAACTTTCAAGGGCCTGCTCGCGGGAAACATATTCTACTCTTTTGATATCGGGAAGTTTGGAAACCTGGTCTTTCAATTGAAAAATATCTTCCGGCGCCGTATCTTTTTTGAAATAAACGGAAACGTCAATTTTTTCCTCAATATCGGAGATTAAAACTTTGGCGATTGGATTTAAAAGAAAAAGCAAAGAAATCAAAAGCACAACCATCGTCATGATAAAAACGGTGGCGACGCTTAGGCCCAGATTTCTTGAAAAATCCAGCCAGGCTACTTTTATTATTCTTTTTATTAAGGTAAGCATTATAGTGAAATTTCTAATTACTAATTGACCTAATATCTAATCAATGTCTAATGCCGAAATGTCTAATGTCTAAATAATCAGTAATTAGTCATTGGTCATTCAGAGAATAAAACGGCCGCGTTCTTCGTCTCTTATTACTTTGCCGTCTTCAAGGGTAATGACGCGCTTGCCCAGGGCGTTAATTACCTCTTTATCATGAGTTGATAAAACAACGATCGTGCCAAGTTCGTATATCTTTATTAAAAGCCGGATAATCTCAAAGGAGTTATAAGGGTCGAGGTTGCCGGTTGGCTCATCAGCCAAAATAACATCGGGCCGGTGAATCAGGGCTCTGGCAAAAGCCACCCGTTGACGCTCGCCGCCGGAAAGCTCATCCGGGAAGTTATTCGCATGGTCGGTTAATCCGACGATTCCCAAAACCTGAGGCACATCCCGCTTGATTTCTTCATTTGTTTTGCCGGTAACCTCCATCACATAGGCAACATTTTCGTAGGCGGTTTTGTTGGGAAATAATTTATAGTCCTGGAAAACCGTGCCGATTCTTTTTCGCAAAAACGGCAGTTGAGACTTTTTTAGCCTATGAACATCTTGCCCGTCAAAAAACACTCGGCCTTGCGTCGGCTTTTCTTCTCCCAAAATCAATTTAAGGAGCGTGGTCTTCCCTGAGCCTGATTTTCCAACAATAGAAACAAATTCCGGCTTTTCTATCTTAAAAGAAACGTTGTCTAAGGCGACTTTCTCTTTGCTTCTGGCGCGAGCCGGATAAATTTTAGTTACATTTTGCAAGTTAATCATTTCAAAAAAATTTCTAATTCCTAATTTCTAATATCTAATGAATGGCTAATGCCTAAATTTCTAATGTTTATTTTTAGACGAACGGACAATCGCTTTGAAAATAAGGTTTAATTCTTTTGCTTCCGTCCATAATTTCCTTGCTTCATCTTTTACTTCTGGAATCGCTATTACCATCATTCTCAGCCAATGTTTTACTTCTCTGGCTTCTTTTTTACAAATACCTATTTTATGATTGAAATCTTTTCTTGATTCCGCATCATCGGCCTCACAATAATTTGCTCCAACACTTGTCCCTGCTTTAACCAATTGAGAAATCAACGGTTTTGTGACTGAATTCTCTCCAATTTTCTTTGAAAATTTTATAATCTCTTCCCCAAGCTTCGCGGTTCGTTCTTCTAGGTCGTATTTTGTTTGGGCATTAGTCATTGGGGTTTGATTAGAAATTACAAATTAGATATTAGTCATTTTCAGTTCTGCTTCTATAAATTGCTCCAAATCGCCGTCTAAAACCTTATCAACATCGGAAGTTTCAACTTCGGTCCGCAGGTCTTTTACCAGTTTATAAGGATGCAGCACGTAAGACCTGATTTGATTTCCCCAACTGACGGAAACAACCTTGCCCTTAATTTCTTTCAATTCTTTCTTACGCTCTTCTTCTCTCAACCGATAAAGTTTGCCGTAAAGAATTTTCATTGCGTTCTCGCGGTTTGAGCCCTGCAATCTTTCCGATTGGGAAGAAACAACAATGCCGGTGGGCAAATGAGTAATCCTGATGGCTGATTCTCTTTTGTTTACGTATTGGCCGCCGGGACCCGACGACTTAAAGGTTTCGATTTTCAGCTCCTCTGGTTTAATTTTAATCTCTTCCTCGCCTTTTTCAATCTCCGGCAAAACTTCCACCAAGGCAAAAGAAGTGTGGCGCAGTTTCTGGGCGGAAAAAGGCGAAATGCGGACCAATCTGTGGACCCCCGTTTCTTTTTTTAAAAAACCGTAAGCAAAATTTCCTTTTATTCCCAGCGTTGCCGCTTTTGTGCCAATCCTTCCCTCGGGCCCCCCAGCCTCGCCGAAGGCTTGGTGCAAAATCTGAGTTGCGTATCCCCTTCTCTGGCAATATCTCTCGTACATCCTTGATAGCATCGTTGCCCAGTCCTGGGCATCTTGGCCGCCGGCTCCGGAGAATATCTGCAAGATTGCGTTGTTTTTATCGTATTTTCCGGAAAGAAAAGTTCTGAACTCTTCTTTTTTTATTTTACTTTCAAACTCCTTTATTTTTTCCCCAATCTCACCAGCCAATTTTTCATCGGACAATCCTGCCATTTCTTTTAAATCGCCCAATTCTTCATCCAATTCTTTGAACCCATCAACCTCTTCTTTCAAATCGGCAAGTTTTTGGCTGGTTTTTGCCGCTTTATCTTTATTATCCCAAAAACCCGGCTTCTCGGTTTCTTTTTCCAGTTTTTTTATTTCTTTTTCTTTTCCAGCCAGGTCAAAGACAGTCCGCCAGATGGCGGAGTTTATTCTCTAATTCGCTGATTTTTTCAGTTAAGTCTGCCATATTTTTCTATATTATTAAACTTACCATAATTTTAAAGCAAAAAAAAGAGGGGCGATTCCTATGAAAGAAACCGCCCTTGGTTGGGTTAGTGTCTGCTGGGTTTTTCGGCCCGCGTCGCGCACGCTGGCCGAAAAAGGGTTGGTTTCATATTTTTGAGCCATTCTTGTCAAGAGGTTTATGACCAGAAAATGATGCCAAAAAGAGAACCCAAAATTAAAGAAAAAAACCCTGAAAACTCAGGGTTCTTTTTGTTTAACGCGCTGAAGCTGTCTTGCCCGACAAAAGTTGGATTCGAGCTTTCTGCAAATGGACGTTCATGCAGTAAGCTCCTAACCCAAGATGCTGGGGTTCCAAGCACTTCCAGTGCGGTTTCAAGGAAATAGCAGATACTAGGCCCGACCATTGGATAAGCGGGCTCCCATCGAGAAAAGAGGCTATGGCAACTTTGTTTCCTGCAGTTCGCACCTGCACCAACACGGTATAGGGCCGATTATTCTCTAGCCGGTTTGGCTTTACTTGGGTGTTTTCCTTGCCATTAATCATTTCTATCCCGAAGTCAGCGCCTTGGTTATCATTGCCCGATCCTAACCAAAGATCTACGGCAGTATTTCCGACCGGAAGAAGCAGGCCCAATCGCCCTTCGCTGTTTTTGTTGACAAAGGTGACTTCAAGGTCATAGTTGCCAGAAACAACAACAGGCGGAACGACTAGCCTTCGCCAATCTCCGGTAAGCCGGATGCCGCCTTCCTCTTGTACGCACTTACCAAGAACAACGTTTTTGGTGGGGTCTATTAGCTTCAACAAATCAACCCATTGGCTATTCCCGGAAGCCGCTGCGGCTTTGGCAGCAGACGCAGTTTTTGCCAAATCGGACTTGATGGAGTCCAATGCTAGCTCTGCGATTGTCTGGCTTTGGTCTTTGGTAGGGTGCATCAGAAGAAAGCGTTCATAATAACTCTTTGCCCGGTTAAGCATAGCCGCTTTACCGAGAAAACCGGCTTGGCCAGCCAGATCATAATACCATTGGCCGATTTCCACATTGAGGGCCTCTGATATTTCCTCGCTCTCACCTGCCGCTATGGGCAGATATTTGCGAGCTTTCTCTTCGGAGGTATCGTTCAAATACTTGAGCGCCTCAACAGGATTGTCCTGATCGACCAGAAGGATACGGATTAGCTCGTCGCGAGCTTTGGTGTTGGCCGGGTTGGCCTTAATAACACCTTCCAGTTGAGAAATCTTAGCTGCCGTCTTTTGGGCTTCTTCAAAATACTTAATTTTAACATCCAGAGATTCTGTGTCTGACAAGCGATTTTCGCGGGCCAGCCGCTGGGCTAAGACGCATAGTTTCTTCGCCTCCTCTGTTTCGCCCTGACGGACTTTAGCTATGGCTGTGGAGACAAGGCAGTCAGCGTAAGCTCCGGCCGCCTTGGCCCTTGAGCTAACGGACCCTGCTTCGTATTGATATTTTCGAATCTTCAGTACGGTTTCCTGAAAAGTCTGGGCTTTATCCGGCGATTTACTGACCAGAATTTCAATGGCCGATAGGGCTTTGTCATAACCCTTTGGCTCGGCCATGCTAAGTTGAATTACTTTTTCACAAAGAAGCACTTGAAGCTCGGGTATTGAGTCGGCCTTATTCGCAGCAACAAGCAGTTTTTCTGCCAAAACTACCTTACCATTTGTCTCTTTGGAAGCCAAAACTCTTTGGAATTCAGCACCATAGAGGCTATCAAAAAGCTTCTGAGCGTTTTCCGACGGAGTAATTTCTTCGCCAAGCGTTACAGCCGAAGCGAAAAGAACCACTGCAAAAACGACGATGGCCGTTTTCATCTTTTGGCCCTCCTTTTTATTTGTAAATGGACTTGGGATAGACGCTCTACCCCTATTTTTTACATTAGTCTTTTTCTATATCCTGTCAATTTAGCGGCGGCGCACAGCGCCGCCAACCAAAAAGCAGGTTTTTTATCCGAAAGTAAAATTATTGAGCCGGAGGCGAGATTCGAAGGAGTTGCCCGAAGGCATTGCCTCCCCCTCGACAAGCTCGGGGTCGCAATTCGGGAAGTCGGCTTACGCCGACCGACCTATGCTTTACGAAACAGCTGTCTCGATTTTGTCCAAATTTTTGGAGCCGACCCGGGGGCTCGAACCCCGAACCTATACTTTACGAAAGTATTGCTCTACCATTTGAGCTAGGTCGGCAAATGTTAAGCGAGTGATGGGAATCGAACCCACGTCTGTTCCTTGGGAAGGAACTATTCTGCCATTGAACCACACTCGCATTAAAACTTGCTTTTCAACCAATCCCACCAAGTACGGGGATTGATAAAATTATTTCCTTCTTTTTTATCGTTCTCTTTTTCTCCCTGGTTTTCTTTGGAAATAACCACCACCTCTTCGCCTATCGCCTTTAGATTAAGCTGCTCTCGGGCGACTTTTTCCAAATACTCCCGGCTCTGCGCCTGAGCAAAATTCTCTTTCAATTCTTTATTTTTCTCCGCCAATCTTTTAATTTCACTTTTCAGGTATTCTGCCCTAGAAATCGCTTCCGAACGCCGCTGGCCTATTTTAAGATTGGTAATAAGCAGAAAGCCAATTACAATTAAAAATAATGCGGTGAAAAATACGGATAAAAATATGCCTTTTGGAGAAACTATCTTTCTATTTTTCCTAAAATTTGATACCATTATGTTAGGTGCTGGGTTTTAGGTGTTAGATAATAGTTTTTTAAATACCATGAGTTTTAAGCCCAAAAAAATAATAAAGGTAGTTTGGATAATCCTTATTTCCATCGTAGCGATAACTACCGTTTTGTTTGTTGTCGCGCCTCTATTCTAACCGAGTTTTTTGATATTTTCAAGCCGCCTCAAAACTAAAAAAGAGGGTCGTCCCTCTTTTTTATGCTCCCCTGAATATCTCCAGAAATACCTCCTGGGGCACCCTTACCCTGCCTTTTGTTTTTAGCAGTTTCTTTCCTTTTTTCTGTTTTTCCAACAATTTTCTTTTTCGGCTGTAGTCGCCGCCGTAAAGGTAGCCGGTAACGTCTTTTCTTCTGGATTTTATCGTTTCTCTTGCTAAAATCTTGCCCTCAACAGCCGCCTGAAGGGCCACGGAAAATTGTTCGGCCGGCAATACCTCTTTTAATCTGCTGACGATTCTTTTCCCTTCTTCAAAAACCTGGTCTCGCGGCACAATTTTGGAAAAAGCCTCCTCTTTTTCACCGGCAATCAAAATATCCATTTTAACCAGATCGCCGGGCCTGAATTCCAAAAACTTATAGCTCATTGAGGCATAACCCTGGCTGACGCTTTTAATCTTGTCGTAAAGATTGGTGATGATTGAGTTTAACGGCGCTTCGTAAAAAATCAGCGCCTTCTCCATGCTTAGATATTGCGTGTCGATATATTTCCCGCGCAACGTCTTAAGAATTTCCAGAATTTTGCCTAAATACGAGACTGGAGTTATGACTTCCAAAGAAACCCAAGGTTCATCCATTTTTTTAATCTGCGAAGGATTGGGCCAGTCAGTAGCAGAATAGATAAACTCCTCTTTGTCTTTCAGGTCAATAATTTTATAAACAACCGACGGCGTGGAAATAACCAGCTCCAAACCGAATTCACGGCGAAGCCGTTCGGAAACGATCTCTGCGTGTAAGGTTCCCAAAAACCCGCATCTGAATCCCCTGCCCAGCGCTTCTTTGGTTTCCGGCTCCGAGGTTAAAGCGGGGTCTGAAAGTTTTAATTTGGCAATGGCGTCTTTTAAAACATCGAAGTCATCGGGGTTTTCCGGGTATAAACTGGCGAAAACCATGGGCTTGGGCTCTTTGTAGCCTGGCAAGGGTTCCGTTCGTTCCGTTTGCAATTTGGCGACTGTGTCTCCCACCCTCACCTTGCCCGGCTCTTTCACCCCGGTAGCAATATAACCAATTTCTCCCGCATGAACTTCTGCCTGGGGAAAAAGCTCTGGCTTGAAAAACCCTATTTCTTTTGTTTCGGCTGGCGCGTTGGCTGCCAAAAGTTTTATTTTTTCACCGCTTTTAATTTTTCCATCGACAACTCGGACAAAAGCGACAACGCCCTTAAAAGCGTCGTATTGAGAATCAAAAATCAAAGCGCGGAATCCTTTTTCTATATTTCCGAAAGTCGGCGAAGGGATGTTATTTATGATTGCTTCCAATAATTTATCAACATTGGTGCCAAGCTTAGCCGAAATTTTCAAGATTTTTTCCTTATCTATCTGGAGAAGACTGGCTAATTCCTCAACCGTTTCTTCAACTCGCGCTTGGGGTGAATCAATTTTATTTATTGCCGGAATAATAACGATGTTCTGCTTTTTCGCCAAATCCAAGTTGGCCAAGGTTTGAGCTTGTATCCCCTGGGTCGCATCAACCAGCAATACGGCCCCTTCGACCGCGGCCAAGGACCTGGACACTTCGTAGGAGAAATCAACGTGTCCCGGCGTATCAATCAAGTTTAAAATATATTTTGCGCCTGAAATTTCGGTTTCCATCCTCACCGGTTTCAGTTTTATCGTTATCCCCTTTTCTCTTTCCAAATCCATCATATCCAAAAACTGCGGCCGCATCTTTTTCTGGGAAATAGTGCCGGTCAATTCCAAGAGCCGGTCGGCCAAGGTTGATTTCCCGTGGTCAATGTGGGCCATTATCACAAAGTTACGTATATTTTTAATGCTATCGCTCATTTTTTTTAAATAGTCCCTAGTTTTTTTCTTTTTATAATGTTTTTGATACAAATATTAATATCTTTCAATCTTTTTCTGTGAGATATAAATGGCTTTATAAGATTAATAAATTTAAAAAGGCTATTTGCCTCATTAATATTTAATCTCCATAAATCTTTATTAAAAACATAACCCTCTGGTCTCATCTCTCCTTTTTTCCCTATCCGACGAAATTTACTTATAATATTATAATTATTCAACCAACAATGTATCTTTTTAAGAATATTTTTGTCATAAGAATCTATTTTAAATCTCGCTCTTCCTTGGTTGATAATAAAATTTCCTTCGGCATCAGTATAGCCCGCCATAAAACTACAAAAACTTTTTTTATTTGAACATATCCAATCTTTTATATTATCGTTTTTGGGCAACAAAAAATTAAAAGTCCTATTAAGAAAACAATTTATATCGGTACTACCATCTTTTAATGGAGTTAGGGTAACTTTACCGTATTTCATGAAAAGTTTATCTATTAATCTAATCTGGTCATTACAAGTGGTATGGCACTGGACTATGACTGTTTCTGCGTTTTTATTAGTTTTATAAACCCTTAAATCGCCTAATCTAAACCCTATTAGATAGGCTTTTTTAATATTATTATTCGAAAAGTTAAACTTTTTGTATCTCATTCTTGCTAAAGAATGGGATTTCTTTGGTATATTGTATTTTTTTAGACGATTTGTAATTGTAGAAAAACTACAGCCATATATTTTGCCTATAAAATAAGGAGATTTGTTCTTTTTATAATACAAATTTAATAATTCCTTTTTAGGTATTTTATAATTTGATCTTATCGGAATTTTAAATTTCCGAAGTTTATCGTAAATAGCCCTATGATGACAATTATAAATTTTTGCTATAATAAGTGCTGATTTTCTGTCGGTACGGTATAATTTATATAAATCTTTTTTTGTTATTATAATTATTTTTTTATTCATTATTTGATAATATCACAAAATGTGAAATAATGCAAAAATTTCTGATATTTTCTGAAATCATTTAAATTATTCTAGCTTTAACTGCTTGAAAATTGCCGACTTTATAGTTTTAATTTCGGGCATTTTCAAAAGGTAAGCGACCAAGACAAAGGCAGAAATACCGACCAAACTTGATATCGCCGACTGCAAAAACACCCCCAAAAAAGTTTTCATATCTACCAATTCAACCGCGACTAAAACCTGCCGCAAAACATAAATTAAAACTGCCATTACTAAGCTGGCCAATAGGGTTTTCTTCAATGTCCGCAGAATTTCTTTTGTGCCAAAATCCCCGATTTTTTTGTACAAAAACACTAAAAGCAGAATCAATTGAATAATCCCCGCTAAGGAAACCCCCAGGGGCAGGCCTATCACTTCAATGTTTTCTATGTCTTTGAGTTTTAAAATTGTCGCCCAAAAATTATGAAAAGCGCTGGGGAATCCCAATAAAAAGATGGATAGGATAGAAAAAAATATTGTAATTACCACCGAAATTAAGCCTATGGTTACCGGCGTCTTTGTATCTTGGAAGGCAAAAAATGCCCGGACCAAAAGGTGGATTAAACTTTCTGCCAAAATAGCGATACAAAAAATACCGAGGCAAGCGGCGGTAAGCCTCGTTGCCTGCCAATCAAATTGGCCGGTCCCAAGAATTATCCTGATAATCTGGGCTCTGAGGATAAAGAATAAAAAGGAAGCCGGAATCACAAAAAAAAGAATCTGCCGAAAAGATGAAGAAAAATGCTCTAAAAATTCTTTTTTCTGGCCATTAGCCAAATACTTAGAAAACACCGGGAAGGAAGAAACGGCAAAAGAAATACCGATAATGCCAATGGGAAAATATTGGATATTGCTGGAAAAGTTGAAAATGGCAATGCTTCCCACGCTTAAGGCCGAGGCAAGGGCCGTGATAATAATCAAAGTTATCTGATCGGCAGCCGTGCCGATAACTCGAGGGATTGTCAATTTGAAAATTTTCAGAATTCCCGAGTGGAAAAAGTCAAAAATCATTTTGTATTTAAAGCCTGAGTTTATGGCAGCAGGAATCTGGATTACAAGGTGGCAAAGGGCTCCCAAAATAACTCCCAAGGCCAAACCGTAAATCCCGAAAATAGGAACTAAAAACAAAATACCAAAGATTATTCCCAAGTTATATAGAATAGGAGTCAAAGAATAAACCAAAAAACGGTTAAAGTACTGTAGGACCCCGGAAAAAATACTTGATAGGCCAAAGAGAATCGGGCTTAAAAACATTATCCTCGTTAACGTCACGGTAAGGGCCTTGTTGGCCGAAGAAAAACCGGGAACAACAAGGTTGATGATAAAAGGCGTAAGAATGGCCAAAATTCCGCAAAGAACCACAAGTAAAACCAAAAAACAATTTAACATATTATTAGTAAGCTCCAGGGCGGCTGGCGGCCATTCTCCTTCTTTCTGTTCGGCGTTTCCGTTATCTTTCTTTTGAAAATATCCCGAAAAAACCGGCAAAAAGGCGGCGGTAATGCCTCCCGCAATCAAAACTCCATAGACAAAATCCGGAATCCGAAAAGCGGCAAAATAAATATCCAACTCTTCACCTGCGCCGAAACGACCTGCCAAAAGCCTATCCCTCACCAAGCCTAAAACTCGGCTAATCAGGCTCGAGAGGCCGAGTAAAAAGGCGGCAAAAGTAATCGTTCTAGTCTGATGATTAAACATAACTAATCTTAAATTGTAGTATTTTTAGAGGATTTTTACAATTTGTTTTAGATACAGACATATTGCACTCAGAATAATCTAAGCGCTTGGTTAGGAGTAAGCCCGTTAAGTCCGCAGTGTTTAGTATCGTTGTAATGCATATTCCAGAGTCTTAACTTACACCTTAAATCTTCAAACGACTTGAATTG
>Ga0315294_10004423_pt1 | contig 15315 bp, 18 predicted proteins | sample YL17G13_40_MG_FD_203626 | JGI IMG/M metagenome (GOLD analysis project Ga0315294, IMG submission 203626) | Sediment microbial communities from Yellowstone Lake, YNP, Wyoming, USA - YL17G13_40 | ecosystem: Environmental > Aquatic > Freshwater > Lake > Sediment | place: USA: Wyoming | collected... | reverse complement strand
AGTGTCTGCCAGATTAAGTTTCGTTCAGGACAGTTTAAATAAATGCGGCTAAGGTGTTAGGAAAAGTTGTTTAAAGATGCAAGGAAGTGAGGTTTTTACATCGGCTACTTTGCAGGGAAGATCTTAACTTTTCTTCTCCTGTATCCCAGTGGAATAAAATCGTCCTTTTCTTTCTCTTCAATCTTTTTTAAACCAAGCTCCAAAAGAATTCTTCTTCCTTCTTCATCTTTCTTGACGGTCTTTATGTATCTTCCAAATCCGAGCTTTTGTCTCAAGAGTAGAAACTCTACGGGGGATACGTCTTCAAATTTTTTTATCCTTTTCTTCATCGGAGAGCCCAACACTTGGGTGAGGGGTGGTACAGAATTTGGATAAATTTTTTCTCAACCTTAACCTCAGTCTGAACCTTTGGGATTATACTTCTGTTTTGACTCGGAGGTTGGGCGGATCTCTTTTAAAGAGATGCATCTTATTCAGATCGATGGCTAGCTCGATCTCTTGATGCATCCGAACAATGGTCTGGGTATCAACCATCGCTACAAGATTATGTTTCCCTGCGGTCACATTGAGGTGGATCTCTGAACCCAACGGCTCAATTACATCAACCACTGCACGAATGGCATTTCCCTTGAGATGTTCCGGAGCATAAAGGCGATCGTAGATGCCATTGGGCCGGATTCCAAAAAAGGCCTCTGATCCAGCAAGCGATTGATAATAGGGAGCCTTTTTTTCCGGGACAGGGGGTTGGAAAGCTTCCGCATCGATGAAAAGCCGGGCTCAAGGGAAAGTTTGGTTTGTCATGCAAGTGGAATACGGAGATAGAGGAATCAGCCTGCAATCCAGCCACCGTCCACTAAAAGCACATGGCCATTTACAAAGTTGGATGCTTCAGAGGCAAGGAAAACAATGGGACCAAAGAGGTCGTCAAGTTGACCAAAACGCTTCATTGGAATCCGGCTGAGAACCCATTCGCTTTTTGCACGGTCTTTCAAGAGCTGTTCATTGATCGCGGTCAAGGTGAAAACCGGAGCGATGGCATTCACGTTTATTCCTTTGGGTCCCCACTCAACAGCCAGAGAACGGGTAAGCTGATTTACCCCTCCTTTACTCGGCGCATAGGCAGCATCTTCAATCCGGCCCTGAAAACTTCGAACCGATGAGATATTGATAATCTTTCCCTTCCCCTGCTTGAGCATCACCCTCCCAACATGCTTGCAGCAAAGGAATACCGATTTGAGATTAACATCGATCACTTTTTGCCAAGCGTCTGTGTCAAACTCTGTGATGGGTTGAAGATGGACTGTCCCCTGGCTGTTCACCAGGACATCGATCTTTCCAAAAAAATCGAGCATGCGGCCCACCATCTTCTCCACTTGCTCCTCGTGGGTGACATCAACTGCGATGGACTTTCCCTTTCGTCCCAGTTTGGTAATGGCTTCTGCTGTCTCTTGAAGACCCTCAGGACCTCGGGCAACAATACAGACATTTGCTCCGGCAGCGGCAAGGGCCAAGGCCATTGCCTGGCCGAGCCCCTTGTTGCCACCCACAACCAATGCAGTCTTTCCGTCCAGCCGGAACCGATCAAGTGTAGAAGTTACTTGATTCATCAATTTTTCAAGATCGCTCACCTTCATCACCTGCTTATCATAAATTATCCAACGCCAAATATAATTAAAAGGACAGAGGGTGTCAAGTATTTTGCCTATCTGCTTACCCTCAGCAGTCTTGAGAATCTCCTTGAAATAAAAAGAAAATTTTCTACTTGACAAAATTTTGACGAATTGGTATGCAAGCATACACGAGCACAGGCATGCAGTTTTTTGTTCCCGTCGGTCAATAATAAGGGTTGGGATCTTTTTGATCCTTCGCAAGCAGGTTTCGGGGAATCTTCAATAACAAAAGTACTTTTTTAATCCGGTCACCTTTCAGAGAAAGGTGATATTCTAACAAAGGAGGAGAGAGAGATGAAGAGAGACTTTGTAAGATTTCTGGGAAAAGGTAGGAAAGGCATCCTTATTCTGGCAGTAACTAGTCTCATCGTCTTTGGAGTTACCTTTGGTTATGCTGCGGAACCGGCCAAGGGGAGCTTTCCCAAGATGAACATCAAGCTGGGCCACTCCGGTGTCTTGGACATGTCCTATCACAAGGGGTCCGTCAAGTTCGCAGAGCTAATGAAGGAACGCACGGGCGGCGCCGTCACCGTGGACGTCTTCCCCACGAACCAGTTGGGCAGCGAGAAGGACATGCTGGAGCAGGTCAAGAACGGGGTCATTCACATCTCCTTGACCGGCCCTAGTATGCTCGGTCAGTTCAAAGGCTGGGGGCCCATCGGTGTGCTCGGCATGCCCTATGTCCTGAAGGGTAACACCGAGGATGAGTTGCGGCCCAAACTGCTCAAGGTTGCGCGCGGACCCCTTATGAAGGAACTCAACGAGCAGGCCGCGAAGGAAAGCGAGATCCGCATCCTTGACATGGGCTGGTGGTACGGCGAAAGACATCTGACCACCAAGACCAAGCAGGTGACAAAGCCAGATGATGTTAAGGGCTTGAAGATCCGGACCATGGATTCCCCGATGGCGAGGGCCGCCCTAGCCGCCCTAGGTGCAGCAACGACCCCGATGGCCGTAGCAGAACTGTACACCGCCCTGCAGCTCGGGGTGGTGGAGGGACAGGAGAATCCGCTCAACACCATCTACTCGCACAAGTTCTACGAGGTGCAGAAATACGTGGCGCTGACCGGCCACATGGCCATGAATCTGGTCCTGGTCATCAACGAAAAGTTCTATCAGAGTCTCTCGCCCGACCTGCAGCAAATCTTCGTGAAGAGCATGCAAGATGCCGGGGACTTCGAGAGCGAGATGCAGATCGGGATGAACAAGAAGAACGGGCAGGACCTCAAAGACAAGGGGATGATCATTACAGCCGTCAACAAGGCCGAGTTCGCCGAACGGACGAAGGACGCCTGGAAACAGTTTGAGCCCATCTTCGGCAAAGGGTTCTACGAGAAAGTTGTCGAAGCCGCAAAGTAAATCAGTACCCCCGACGGGGCGGGAGATTGCCGATCTTCCGCCCCGCTGTTTTTCTTCCCGATGGAGTCTGAAATCTCATGAACATCGTCCGGTTCTCCGTGAAGTACTTTGAAGAGATCCTATCGGGCCTCTTCATGGTCCTCATGTTCCTGGCCACCTTCGCCAATGTGGTGGCCCGGTACATTTTTAATAGCCCCATCCTGTGGGCGGAAGAGTTCTCACGGTATGCTTTCATCTGGGTCGTCTTCCTGGGCGCAGTGGTCTGTACCAAGCACAAGAGACACATTGGCATTGACTCTGTAGTGAAGGCCCTACCCAGCCACGTCCAGCCATGGGTGAACCTTGCGGCCGACTTCCTGACGCTTGCACTGATGGTTATCATCATCTGGTACGGTGGGATATTGACCTGGCGAGCCACCCAGGTTACGGCCACCCTGAATGTGCCCCAGTACATCATTTATATTGTGGTTCCCGCCTCCGGCGTCCTTGGGTTTCTTCATTCCCTGGGCGACTTCAGATGCCATCTGCGAGAGGTCTTGACAGAAAGGCAGGTGACTTGATGCTGTGGCTCTTTGTGGTCATGCTCATTCTATTTGTCCTTAACGTTCCCATTGCATGGTCCATGGCCATTGCGGCCACGGTCTACATGGCCTTCGGCTCCCATGTTCCGCTTCAGGGTATGGTTCAGCGCATGATCGGAGGGATCGATACCTTTCCGCTCCTGGCGATCCCCTTCTTCATCCTTGCGGGGAACCTCATGAACACCGGAGGGATCACCGATCGGCTGGTTCGGGTTGCAAGGGCTATGGTTGGGCATATCATTGGAGGGTTGGCCCACGTGGTGGTAGTGACCAACATGATCATGGCGGGGATGTCTGGTTCTGGCGTGGCTGATGCCGCAGGCAGTGGATCGATCCTCATCCCGGCCATGAAAAAGGCTGGCTATACCGTTCCCTTTTCTGCAGCAATTGTGAGTGCCGCCAGCACCATCGGCCCGATCATCCCGCCGAGTATCCCCTTTGTCATCTACGGCTCGATCGCGGGCGTCTCCATTGGTCGTCTCCTCCTGGGGGGCGCTGTGCCCGGAGTGTTGATGGGGATTATCCTGATGATCTTCGTCTACTTCATCGCGAAGAAGCGGAGATACCCGAGCGAAAAGCGGGCTACGTGGAAAGAGCTCCTTCAGGCCGGAGTCTATGCGATCCCGCCCATGGGGATGCCAGCGATCATCCTGGGTGGCATCATCCTGGGAGTCATGACGCCCACGGAGGCGGCAGCAGGAGGTGCAGCCTACGCCTTCGTCCTCGGATTCTTCATCTACCGTGAGATCACCTGGACCCAGATCCCGAAGATTGTCATCGAATCGGTCATGGGAACCGCCTCTATCGTGATCATTATGTCCGCAGCCCAGCCCTTCAGTTGGATCCTGACCTATGAGTTAGCTCCCCAGAAAGTCTTGGCCATTTTTGAGAATGTTCAAATGGCCCAGTGGCAGATTCTATTGATCATCAATGGGGCGATGTTCATCATTGGATGCTTTATGGAAACCCTGTCAGTCATGATCATGTCAGTGCCAGTACTGCTCCCGCTCCTGCAGCTTGCAGGAGTTGATCTGGTCCACTTTGGGGTCTTCTTCGTCCTCAACGTCATGATCGGTGCGATTACCCCGCCCGTGGGTACAATCATGTATGTGGTGTGCAGCCTGAGCAAGGTCTCGATTGTCGAATTCGCGATAGAGGTATGGCCTTTTGTCATCGCCCTGGTCATTGCGCTGCTGATCGTGATCTATGTGCCGATTTTGTCCCTTTGGCTGCCCAACCTGATCATCCCGGGGTGAAGAAGCGTATCTGACTTAAAAAATTCGGATCGTGAAATCATTTCTCCCAACGATCCACAAGGCGAAAACCAACTCTAGTCAAGAGGTTGATCCCATGATTTTTCGAGTTTTCAACATTTAGGAGACTGAAGTGGAAGATGCTCTTATCCAACAAGGAACTGTTATCGTACCTCCCAAGTCGATTTCAGATCAGATCTATGGGGTCCTTAAGGAGCTTATTTTACTCGGTAAGATTGCCCCAGGAGAACGAATGATAGAAAGCAACATAGCCGAGGACCTTAGAACAAGCAGGACCCCTGTTCGGGAAGCCTTTCAACGTCTTGCGCAGGATGGATTGGTAGAACGTGTCCCTCAAGGAGGCGTTCGAGTTACTGTTATTACCCCGCGAATGGTAAGTGAAGTATTTGGCATTCGAGCTGTATTAGAAGTTTACGCCGTAGACCTGGCCTGCGACAATATTGAGGCCGGAACAATCATTAAACTAAAAGAACTGGCCCAACAAGCCCGGAAAGTACTATCCTCACCCGAAGCGAATGACCCAGAGGAATTGGTCAAATTATGGAAAATTAACACTTCGTTCCACGAAACCATTTACAGAGCTGCAGGAAGTGAACATTTACTTAAAATAGTAGATCAATTAAATAGTTTGGTGAGGCGTTTTCGGTTTTTGTCCATGAGAAAGACAAGGATACGGGCATGGGATCAGCATGAACGTATCATTAAATACCTTGAGGGCAAGGATAAGGCAGTGCTTGGGGAATTAATGAAAACGCACATAGAAGAAGCAGCCTGTGACACGCTTAAAGCATTGGAGAACGGTAAATGGGAAAAAGATGCATAAGTGGTTTATGATTCTCTTATTGGTTGAGTTGGACGCCATGTCTAATCAATCGTAAAGAGGTATCTGGTAGAGCTTCAGAAGCAGACTTTGGAACCGAGATTTATAAATGGATAACTATTAAGGAAGCGAGGAATCCATGCGGATTGATTCTGATAAATGTGTGGGATGCAGTCGATGTGTGAGCTACTGCCCGGTTGGAGCGATTCAGCTCTTTCAGGATGAACAAAATCCGAAGAAAAAGAAATCAAGGATTGATGAGGATGAGTGTGTAGAGTGTGGCGTCTGTTTCAGAGCAAGTGTCTGCAAGCCCCAAGCGATCTATCTTCCGGAACTGAATTGGCCGAGGGTGGTTCGGCGTGCCTTCAGCGACCCAATGGTAGAGCATAAGGAAACTGGAGTTCCGGGAAGAGGAACTGAAGAAATGAAGACCAATGAGATCACTGGCCGCTTCAAGCGAGGCTCTTGGGGGATGGCGGTTGAGGTTGGTCGTCCTGGAGTGGGAGCCAAGCTCAGGGATCTCGAATTAATTGCTATGGCTTTGGCCGAGAAAGGAATTGTTTTTGAACCCAGAAACCCGGTGACATTTTTGTTTGAGGATGTGAAAATTGGAAGACTCAAACCAGAGCTGAAAGAAGAGAGGGTTCTCTCTGCCATCATTGAGTTTGAAGTGAAGCCCGATCAGCTTAGAGGAGTTCTTCAAACATTGAAAGATGTTTCTGGAAAGGTAGAAACCGTATTCTCCGTAGACCTGATTTCTTTTCCGGAGGAAGAAGAGAAGGGCCCGGCGCTTGAGATCGCAAGGCAGACGGGGTTTCCCATTTATCCAAATGGAAAGGTGAACCTGGGACTGGGAAGAGTTCTGAATAAATAAGAATTAAAGGAGATCCGATGACACATACACTGCATCGCACAGGAGACATCGAGAGCTTGAAGAAAGACTTTCCCATGTTGACTCACGTGGCCCGTGGGTATAACGATATGGGTGCTGGAGAGCGCTTAAAGCAGATGGCTGAGATAGCGAGAAAATATACGGATCTGAACTTCGGAGATTGTAAGGTGGCGAACAAATTCATGATGCCTCCAGAAGAGATCACGGAAAAGCATACGGTGGGTTGGCAGGTCGTATTCAAGGACAAGAAAAGTCTAATTGCCTGCATGAAAGAATTGAAAGAAAAAAATATTGGGATTTCGGTCGTGGTCTCCGGTTTGTTTGATGAGGTTTTCGAGTGCTGTCAAAAGGCCGGGATTAACCCCCCGCTGATTGAATTTGCATTAGGAATTCACGGAAATAAAGACAAGATCTGGCCGCCGGAGATCCTTGATTTCGTGACCATGTGTGGTCATGGGCTGGTTTCCGGTCACCTCGTTAAGAAAATGGTGGGGGATATCAACAAGAAAAAAATCACTATTAAGAAGGCAGCCATGGAGCTGGCGAAGCCCTGCGTGTGCGGTATATTCAACCCCGACCGAGCGGCCAAATTGCTGAAAAGGATGACCCGCTTCTGAAGAAAAAAAGATATTCTCCTTCTTCTTGCTCAGAAGGGAATTGGGTTGAGGAAGTGTAATTTGTTCTAATCATGTGGGAACAAACAGCGTAAAGTGATTCTTTTTCATTACATTTAAGGAGGTAAAAATGCCTGAAGCGATAGGAATCATCGGCCTGGGGCGGATGGGTATGACGGCCGCAAAAAAGTATATCAAAGAAGGGTATAAAGTGGCGGGATATGCTCGGAGGCCTGAGGTGGTTAAAGAATTTACCGGTGCCGGTGGGATTGCGCTGAGAAACAGTAGAGAAGTGGCCGAAAAGTCTGGTAAGGTCATTGTTTACGTGTTGAACGACCAGCAAGTCATCGAGGTGGTGACTGGTCCCGATGGCATCCTTGAAGGATGCCATAAAGAAACAAGGGTAATCTGCATGTCGACTATCGACAAAGACAATCTTGAATGGGTGGCCGAGCAATGCGCAAAAAAAAAGGTGGGTTTTGTAGATTCCCCTGTAACCGGGGGACCGGCCAGGGTGGAAGCAGGAACTTTGACGCTGATTGTAGCAACATCTAAAGACCTTCTGGAAGAATGCCGACCTGTCCTTGAAGTACAGGGGAAAATTACCTATGTGGGTGAAAAACCTGGATTGGGACAGGCGGTCAAGCATTGTAACCAGCTTCTTGTGGCCACCACCACTGCTGCTATCGTTGAACTCATTACCCTGGCCAGAAAAGGGGGACTTGACCTACGGCTGGTCTGCCAGGTCGTGGGAAGTGGAATTTGCGGAAGTGATTGGTTCAGGCTCATCACATCCAGTATACTTGACAATGCCCCTGCACCTGGGGGGCTTGGCCAGATGTGCAAAGACATTGGGTTGGTGATCAATGACAGTAGAAGGGTGCGGACTCCTTTAATTGTGGCCTCCGCAACCCATCAATACTTTCTGGCGGCTCTTTCCCTGGGGATGGAAAACGCTGACATCCACGAACTCATTAAGGTCCTTGAAAAATGGACGAATCCAGGTGTTTGACCTAAGATACAACCCGGGCATGATCGTGACCGGTAGATAATTAAGATAGCGACGTGTCTACGAGAAAATGAAAACTTCTAACCGTGAGGTACAAGGGAGGCGTTGAAATATCTCTTTGTGAGCCAGGGGCCTCGGGGAGACTACAAAGAAAATGAACAAGGAGGGTAATACGGGGAAGACTCTTATGAAAGGAGGGTTAGTGATTGATGGAACAGGGAGCCCTCCGATTGACAAGGGTGTAATCCTTATTGAAGGACAACGCATCATTGGCGTTGGAAGGGAAGGAGAGGTCAGGGGAAAAGCGGATGCCCGCGTGTTGGACTGTAGGGACCAAACGCTTCTTCCTGGATTGATCGATTGCCACAATCACCTCTCTCTTGACCCAAGGCTTGAGAATTATCTGTATCGAATGGCTGATCCGATTCCCGCCCTGACCCTGCGTGCCTGCGAGACCATGAAGATTGATCTTCGATCTGGCGTTACCACCTCCCGTTGCATGGGTGACAAAGGCTTTCTCGATGTGGAATGTAAAAAGGCAGTCGCCGAAGAGCGGATCGAAGGTCCTCGCCTTCTCATAGCCACCAGGGGCATCCGCGCCTTCCATGGGCATGGTTTCGTAGGATATCCCTTTGGTGGGATCGACCAGATTCAGGCCGCGGTGAGGGAAAACCTTTCAGCCGGAGCGGACCTGATCAAGATTTTCATCACTGGAACCCTACGTGGCCCTAAGGGGATTCCCAGCTACTTCTCTAAAGAGGAGATCCAGACTGCAGTGGACGAGGCTCACCGAGTCGGTATACCCGTGGCCACCCACTGTATTGGTGGTATCGGTTTCGAGTGGGCAATAGAAACCGGCATCGATGTCATTGAGCACGGCTATTTTCTGACAGACCGGGAAATTGACCTCTTCGTTAAGTCAGATCGATGGTTGGTAATGACACCCAGCGTCTTCTTTACCGATGCTCGGATTCAGACTCTCCCAACTTACCTCATGGATGGCCATTTACGCCAACGAGATGAGGTCGCGCAACGAATGAGGGCCGCTATTAAGGCAGGCATTAAATTCGCTGTAGGCACAGATGGCATGCATGGCGGCCTGGCTCAAGAGATTCAATATCTGGTGGATTTTGGGGCTACACCTAACCAGGCCCTAATGGCCGCCACTTGTCATGCTGCCAAGGTTTGTGGACTTGAAGAAAGCATCGGAACCCTTGAACCAGGCAAATTCGGCGACATCCTCGGAGTAAAAGGAAATCCCCTGGAAGACATCGGGGCGTTGAAAAGAGTGAAGACAGTTATTTCCGGGGGAGAGATCAAGCATCAAGCCGATTAATAGGGATGGAGGTCAAAGAGATAGGATCCTATTGTTTGGCTTTAGAGGATTTCCTCATATCGATATTTGCACAAAGCCGAACTGACCAGGTAGAGTCTGCCCCACCCAGAGGGGATCTGATTTGTTTTGGAAAGAATTGTTGTGATAGAGATAAATGCGATCTAAAGGAGGAAACTCATGCAGTATTTCGTATCTAAAACAACACCGCGGACAATCCTGATCATGTTTGACAGAGATGACCTGCTTCTTGAAGGCATTCAGGAGGTTTTAAAAAAAGAACAGATCGACACCGCTGCAATTACAGGTGGAATCGGTTCTTTGCAGCGAGTGCATCTCCACACCATTACCACTACGGCTGTCCAACCATTGGATAAGTACTGGAACTTCACGGGCGCCATCGAGCTGGCAAGCGTTCAGGGCTCAGTCATTGGCGGTGATGCTCACGCCCATATCAGCGTGTTCGACTGGGACAGCAAAACCACTTACATTGGGCATTTAGAACCTGGGAGCGTAGTGGCTTATCGGGCTGAGGTTAGCCTGACTGTTCTCGAAGGAGTCAAGACCGAACGATATAATGATGAGCAAGGTCACTTTCGCATCAGAGAGCGGTGAATGTTAATCACGGGTGGAGGAGAGTGTTACTCATACCACACTGAATGTCGAAAACCCGCCATCCACCGGGATCACCACGCCGTGCACAAAGGCTGCGTCAGGCGAGAGCAGCCACAACACTGTGCTGATCAGGTCTTCAGGATCCCCGAAGCGGCCCATAGGAGTGTGGTCAATGATGGTCTTCCCTCTTGGAGTAAGCTCACCAGTAGTCTCATCGGTCAGGAGAAAGCGATTCTGCGCGGTTAGGAAAAAGCCAGGGGCGATGGCGTTGACCCGCATCTTATTCGAATACTCCTGCGACATATGGACTGCTAGCCATTGGGTGAAATTGCTGACCGCAGCCTTAGCCGCTGAGTAGGCCGGGATTTTGGTCAGCGGCCGAAAGGCGTTCATGGAAGAAATATTGCATCAGATTAGGGGGTCAGATGATCAATCGCCTCTTTACTCACCCGACCGGCCAAGGCCAAATCTTCACTCATCTCTAAAAGTGGTGTGATCCGATCTTCCCTGAGGCTCTTTACATCATTGACGTTCACTTTCCTTCCTAGTGTAGTGCGTCTAACGCTTCTTTACATTTGGGGATTGAGAATAAGCAGAAATTTTTTGTAGCCGCCGGCTTCAGACTGCGATATTTTGACTGAACTGGTCTTAAGATAACGCAACCTGAAGGTTGCGGCTACCTAAAATGCTTTATGCAGATCAACAAAATTTCTGTACATATGTCAATGGATTTATGACGCACGACACTAGCAAAATGAGATTGAGATTATTTCATCGCTTTATTTCCTGCGAATTCACTTCGCATAGATCTCGTCATGGTTATCGCAACATTACCGGATAACTCTGGCACTTGCGCCCTTCATGACCCTTTCTGCTTCTTCTTTATATGCCCAATTCCAATCGCCTAAGAATCCGTGACATAAAGCAGAATAGGCCGCTGAGAAGTCAATCATCTCCTGGGGCTCCTTCTTCCCCTCAAGCATGCTGAAAATCAACGCGGCTGCAAAACTGTCTCCTCCACCCGTCCTGTCAAGGATCTCAAGGTTTTCATACTTCCGAGATAGGAAGAAATCACCTTCATAGAGCATGACCGTCTGCCAATCATTGAGTAACCCGGTTTTGGCATCCCGTAAGGTTGTGCCGACCACTTCTATATTTGGATATAATTCTACGGCTCTATTGGCGACGGATCGATAACCTTCCGAGTCAATTTTTGAATATTCTTGAGAAACATGATCAGCCCTGATGCCTAACATTTTCTCAAAATCCTCTTCGTTTCCAATTAAGACATCAACGTACGGAATCACGTCCTTCATCACTTGTTGGGCTTTTTCAGGTCTCCACAAGGTGGCACGGTAATTTAGGTCGAAACTTGTTTTCACGCCGAGTTTTTTTGCCGCCTGGAGTGAGGTCATAACTTGTGCGATCGCATGGTCTGAGAGTGCCGTCGTAATGCCAGTTGTATGGAACCACTTTGTTTGCGAGAGGATGTTTTTCCAATCAAATTCGCCCAGTTGAGCACCGCTAATCGCAGAATGGCCTCGGTCATAAATCTGTCGATTCGGTCGTGGGCCTATCCCTATTTCAACAAAACAGAGACCGTTTCTGACGTTTCCTCTGCCGTCAAACGGGATCAACTTGACACCACTCATGTCGACCCCGTGTTCTCTCCCCTTATTGATGATATAATGCCCTGACCAGGTATCCACTAATTTCGAAATCCACGCTGTCTTTAAACCGAGCCGTGAGACATTCACGGCGACATTCAGCTCCGCTGCTGCAATGGCCATGGAGAGAGAGCTTGCCTGCTCTAATCGGGCATGATCAAGTGGGCTGAATCTAACCATTGCTTCCCCAAAACTCAGTAAATCATATTTCTTTTCCATCAGATTGTTTAACCTCCAGTTCTATGCACTGCTTCATCAATCATTATTTCAGCTGTAGCTCCTTCTTATTGTAAATATACATTGGTTGTCTTCCCTCTGAAAAATCCACCACCGCTTGCGCCGCTGCCATAGCGACTTTCAGCTCACATTCCCGAGATAACGCTGCTGAATGGGGAGTGGAGACAACGCTGTCAAACTTAAAAAGCGGATTATCTGGAGAGGGAGGCTCTTTTTCAAAGACATCCAGACCAGCTCCTGCAATCGACTCATTTTCTAATGCCTCAATCAGCGCTTTTTCATCTACGATTGCGCCACGGGACGTATTAATAAGGCAGCTGTCAGGTTTCATCAACCTTAGGAGTCTGGCATTCACCAGATGATGGGTTTGTTCCATGTAAGGAACGTGAATCGAAACGAAATCAGACTGACTGAATACCTGATCCAGACTTGAGTACAATTCAACACCTTCTACCCGCTTCACATAAGGATCGTACGCAATCACCTTCATATTAAACGCCAAACGACATTTCTGCGCCACCAATGATCCAATACGTCCCACACCAACCAGGCCCAGTATCTTTCCCTCAAGGTCCACGGACTTCGAGGCGTTTCGAATTTGCCAGTTGCCCGCTCGTACAGCGTTGTCCATCATTTTGAGTCGTTTTGCCAAACTCAACATCAGGGCCAAGGTTTGTTCAGCAACAGAAGGAGCGTTTACGCCTGGCGTATGGCAGACCAGGATGCCTTTTTCGGTAGCAGCAGGCACATCAACATTATCGACCCCCACTCCAGTACGGGATATGACCTTAAGATGAGGTGCGGCATCGATGATCTCGCGGGTGACCTTGATGTTGGTGCGCAAGATGATGCCCTCAACATCTGCCGCCAACCGTTTCGTTGTTTCTACAGAATTATCTGGTAAAATGATCGGCTCGACTTTCTCCGCAAGAATGTCCATGGCGGCCGGCTGTATCGGCTTGGAAAGAAGCACCTTTTTCATAACAACCTCTCCTTTTCGAGGACTGCTTTCAACTCGGCTTTCGCCTTATCGTTCATTGGCAAGACCGGCACTCTTGGATTTCCGCCATAATAGCCGAGGAGGTCCATCGCCGCTTTGACGCCGGCAACTCCGTAATCTCCAGCGGCATTTTTGCTGAGTTGGCGCGCATAGACATCTAATTTCTGCGCTTCTTCAAGATTTCCGGATTTATAGAGTTCATGCAATTTGCAGCACATATCAGGAAGATAATTGGCGATCGAAAGCACTCCGCCAATGGCACCAGCCACAAGCCCATTGTAAAATTTCTCGATCGTCCCAGCTAGGACGTAATAGTTCGCCCCTTTCGGGACGGCGTTAATATAAACGGAGATGTTTTCCTTTGATGTGTCCTTCAAACCCGCAATATTCGGATGCATAGCCAACACTGACACCAGATGGGTTGAGTAGGTGAGTCCCGCAGAAAATTTGGGGGCATTATACATCATGACTGGAATGGGCGACTGATCAGCAATCGTTGTATAATACTTTATTAAGGCGTCATCCGTCATAAAGTTCACAAAGTAGTAAGGCGGTAGAATGGTCGCAAAATCCACCCCTTTGTCTGCGATTTTTTTGATAAATTCGATGGTGGTTTTTGCGGATTCTCTGGCAACGCCGGCGATTAAGGTCTTGCCCTTTGCCCTGTATTTCTCATAGACCCCAATAATCTTGACCGATTCTTCATCGTTTAAACTTCGAAATTCCCCATTACTCCCAAGCGGCATATAGCCTTTTAATTTCGTCTGATTATAGCGCTCAATGTTTTTTGCAATTTTGTCGTAGGCCACTTCTTCATTCTCATCAAAAATGGTCATACAAGGTGGAAACACCCCAGATAATTTTTCTTTGAAATTTTTATCCATGTGCAACCTCCTTTGTTTTATGATTTGTAACCACTCGCTTGTGGAGGGTTTGTAACCTGTCATAGCTTGCCACTAACGGCAAAGAGTACTTGGAACTTTTTGAGACTCACTTAACACTGTCCTTGGGCTGCATTCATGAACCGGCGCTGATAGGCCACGACATGGTTACATGATGTAAAACGCGCCAGATAGTCAGGAACAGCCGTAATGACGAGACGATCCATCATATCTTTGAACTCGTCCTCAGCCAGTAGGTTGGAGATATCCAGATACATGGTGGGACCCTCCATGCTACAAACGATTAACCGAGTGTCCGGCAGATTACAATTCCGCAGCAAGCGTAAATTGTACCGGACACTATCCAGCCCGTCTTTGTATCCGTCCCCCTCAAATTGACGATATTGGAGAACTTGTTCAGCCGTTTTCTTCACTTCAAACAAACTGAGATCAATAGGAATTAGGGACAACCGCCTATTATAAGGGAGTGAAGGGTTCATTTTGCAGGGGTTATTTTAACTTTTCTTCTTCTGTATCCCAGTGGAATAAAATCGTCCTTTTCTTTCTCTTCAATCTTTTTTAAACCAAGCTCCAAAAGAATTCTTCTTCCTTCTTCATCTCTCTTGACGGTCTTTATGTATCTTCCAAATCCGAGCTTTTGTCTCAAGAGTAGAAACTCTACGGGGGATACGTCTTCAAATTTTTTTATCCTTTTCTTCATCGGAGAGCCCAACGCTTGGGTTAGGGGTGGTACAGAATTTGGATAAATTTTTTCTCAACCTTAACCTCAACCTTTCCAATTATGCTTCCGTTTTTACCCGGAGATTCGGTGAGTCTTTTTCAAACAGATGCATCTTATTCAGATCGATGGCTAGCTCGATCTCTTGATGCATCCGAACCATGGTCTGGGTATCAACCATCGCTACAAGATTATGTTTCCCTGCGGTCACATTAAGATGGATCTCCGAACCCAGAGGCTCAATCACATCGACGACTGCACGCATGGCATTTCCCTTTAGATGTTCAGGAGCATAAAGGCGATCATAGATATCATTGGGCCGAATTCCGAATATGGCCTCTGATCCAGCCAGCGATTGATAGTGGGGGGCCCTCTTTTCCGGGATCGGGAATTGGAAGGCCTCGGCATCGATGTAGAGACGACCATCTTTCGAGAGAACCCGACAGGGGATGAAGTTCATCACCGGACTTCCAATAAAACCGGCCACAAATAGATTAACGGGGAAGTTGTAGACCCCCAGAGGAGAACCGATCTGCTGAATCAAACCATCCTTCATGACCACGATCTTCGTCCCCATGGTCATGGCTTCCACTTGATCGTGCGTGACGTAGATGATGGTGGTCT
>Ga0315294_10004419_pt1 | contig 15323 bp, 12 predicted proteins | sample YL17G13_40_MG_FD_203626 | JGI IMG/M metagenome (GOLD analysis project Ga0315294, IMG submission 203626) | Sediment microbial communities from Yellowstone Lake, YNP, Wyoming, USA - YL17G13_40 | ecosystem: Environmental > Aquatic > Freshwater > Lake > Sediment | place: USA: Wyoming | collected... | reverse complement strand
CGTATTTCAGAAGATGGGCGAGGGTTTTGGCGTCGGTGATGTCGTTCACCGCCAGGTATTCGATCTCGGGATTGTTCAGCGAGGCGCGGAACAGGTTCCTGCCGATCCGGCCGAATCCGTTGATGCCGACTTTGATGGACATGACGAAGACCTCCTCACATTCCGGTTTGGCGATGGGAAAGTAGTCCATAAATTAGCATAGAATAGCGGCGGAAATCAATTTTGTGCTAAAATCCGGCTCAAGGAGCGGCCATGAAAGTCCTCACGTCAATCCAAATGAGGGAGATCGATCGGAAGACGATCGAGGGGATCGGCATCCCGGGGGCCGTGCTCATGGAAAACGCCGGCATCCGGATCACGCAAGCCATCCTTAAGCGGTTTCCCGAAGTCGCGGAGCAGAACATCGTCGTCGTCGCCGGGAAAGGAAATAATGGGGGAGACGGGTTCGTCGTCGCCCGCCACCTGTTCAATAGGGGAGCGCGGCCGACGGTCCTGCTTCTGGCCAGGAAAGAAGAAGTGAAAGGGGACGCGGCCTTGAACCTGGCCGTCGCCGGCCGGATCGGCGTCGAGATCGTGGAAACGCCGACCGTGGCTGAGTGGAAAAAACATAAAGTGGGAGTCTGGCACGCCTCGGTGATCATCGACGCCATCTTCGGAACGGGACTTATAAAATCCGCCGACGGGATCTACGCCGCGGCGATCGAGGACATCAACAAAGCCCGGGCTTTTAAGGTCGCCGTGGATATCCCTTCCGGGCTTTCCTCGGATACGCATTTAATCATCGGCCCTGCGGTCAAGGCCGACCTGACGGTGGCGCTCGCGGCGCCCAAGATCGGCCATGTCCTTCCTCCGGCCGAAGCTTATGTCGGGGAGCTGGTCATCGCCGACATCAGCGTTCCGCCGTTCCTGTTCGATGATCCCGGCCTGAAGCTCGAGCTCGTCGAAAAGACGACACTGGCTTCGTACTTCAAGAAAAGAAAGAAAGATTCCCATAAAGGGAGCTATGGACATTTGTTCGTTCTCGCCGGTTCGCTGGGGAAGACGGGCGCGGCGGCCATGGCCGCCCGGGCCGCCCTTCGGACGGGGTCGGGGCTGGTCACTGTCGGGACGCCCCAGAGCTGTCTGCCGGCCGTGGCCAGGTCGATGATGGAGCTCATGACCGAGGCGCTGCCCGAGACGCCGCAAAAGACCCTTGCCGAGTCCGCGCTGCCCTTGATCCTGGATCTGATGAAGGGAAAGGACGCGGTCCTTATCGGGCCGGGGATCTCGACGCATCCGTCGACGGCCAAGCTTATCACCTCGCTCCTGCCGAAGATCAAAGTTCCCGTCGTGATCGACGCCGACGGATTGAACATTCTCTCCGATCATCCGGACGCCCTTAGATCACTGCCCAAGCCGGCCGTTCTGACGCCGCATCCCGGTGAGTTCGCCCGGCTGATCGGCCGTTCGAACCAGGACGTACTCGACCGCAGGCTCGAGCTCGCGCCTCGATTCTCCGAAAAGTTCGGCGTTTATTTGGTCCTCAAAGGTTATCGGACGCTGATCGCCACGCCCGAAGGCCGGGTCTTCATCAACCCGACCGGAAATCCGGGCATGGCTACGGGCGGCTCGGGCGACGTCTTGAGCGGCATGATCGCCTCGCTCATCATCCAGGAGAAGGACGTTCTCGGCGCGACGCTGGCGGCCGTCTATCTCCATGGTCTGAGCGGGGATATCGGCGCGCGGATACTCGGCGAGCGAGCGCTCATTGCCGGAGACCTCATCAAATATTTGCCGAAGGCGTTTAAAGAGATGGAATCCTGATGTCGTCGCGAGCGACCGAAGGGAATAAAACGTCTTATGTCTCGCGTTCCGCAGCGGAAACCCTGGCCCTGGGCAAAAAGCTGGCCCGGACATTCAAAGGGAACGAGGTCGTCTTTCTTATCGGCGAGCTGGGGGCCGGCAAGACGGTCTTCGCCAAAGGGATCGCCTCGGGGCTGGGCCTCAAGGACATCCATCAGGTCTGCAGCCCCACGTTCACCTTGATGAACGTCTACTTGGCCAGGGTCCCGATCTATCATTTCGACCTTTACCGGCTGGCCAAAGCGACCGAGATTACGGACCTCGGCTTCGAGGATTATATCGGCGAGGGCGTGGTCGTCGTCGAATGGGCGGAAAAGATCGACTTTCCATTGCAAGCCGTTTCCATCACCATCGAGGTCGGCGACGACGAGAAGCGGATCATTACGGTCACCAACTAAATCAAATAGAAGAGAGGTCGGGATGAACATCGAACGGCTCAAAGACCGGATCTATGAGGTCAAGGATTTCCCCAAACCGGGGATCGGGTTCAAGGACATCTCACCCCTGGTCCATGACGCCGCCAGCTTTCATTTCGCCATAGACAAGCTGGCCGCCTGGGCTAAAAAGAAAAAGCCGGACGTGATCATCGGCATCGAATCGCGCGGCTATCTGTTCGCGGCGCCGGTGGCGCGGGAGCTCCGGCTGGGGTTGGACATCATCCGCAAAAAGGGGAAGCTGCCCCGAAAGACGGTCAGCGTCCGGGCGCCCAACGAATACGCCGTCGAATACTTCGAGATGCACGAGGACTCCATCCAGCCCGGCCAGCGCGTCGTCATCATCGACGATTTGATCGCCACGGGGTCTTCTTCCATCAGCGCCATCGAACTGGTCAAGCTCCTGAAGGGCGAGCCCTTGGGATTCGGGGCCGTAGTCGAGCTCAGCTTTCTCAAAGGCGTAGCCGCCATTAATAAGGCCTTTCCCGAGGTCGATATCTTCAGTTTGATCCAATATCAGGAGTGACCGGGGCAAGGGGGAACCCATGAAAAATTGGCTCGACCGATTTTTCAAGTTGAAGGACAACGCCACGACCGTCCGGACCGAACTGCTGGGCGGGGCCACGACCTTCATGACCATGTCCTATATCATCTTCGTCCAGCCGGCGATCCTGTCCCTGGCGGGTATGGACAGGGGCGCGGTCATGACGGCCACCTGCCTCGCCAGCGCGGTCGCGACCCTCCTGACCGGCCTGCTCGCGAAATACCCCATCGCCCAGGCCCCGGCCATGGGCCACAACGTCTTCTTCGCCGTCATTGTCTGCGGGACCATGGGATATTCGTGGCAGGTCGCCCTCGGGGCGGTCTTCATTTCCGGCGTGGCTCAGATCATCCTCTCTCTGGCCGGGTTCTATAACAAGCTCGTCGCCGCCGTCCCCGAAGCCTTAAAACACGCCATCGCCGTCGGCATCGGTCTTCTCATCGCCCTGGTCGGGCTCGAGTATGGAGGGATCGTCGTCGCCGCTCCGGGCACCTATATCGGTTTGGGCGATGTCACGAGCCCGCCGGTGCTCTTGGCCTTGTTCGGCGTCGTCGTCACGGCGATACTCATGGCCTGGAAAGTCCGGGGGGGGATCCTGCTGGGCATTCTGGCCACGGCCTTGCTCGGCATCCCGCTCGGCATCGTCAAATACCACGGCCTTCTGGCCCCGCCGCCGAGCCTCGCCCCGACCTTCTTCAAGCTCGATATTCTCGGGGCCTTCAACTCCGGCTTTTTCTCGGTCATCTTCGTCTTCTTTTTTCTCGATATGTTCGACTGCGTCGGAACCCTGATCGGGGTCAGCGGTCCGGCCGGGTTCATGAAGAACGGCAAACTCCCGAGGGCCAACCAGGCCATCCTGGCCGACGCCATCGGGACGGTGGAAGGCGCGCTCCTGGGGACCTCGACCGTTTCGAGCTACATCGAGAGCGCCACGGGGATCGCCCAGGGCGCCCGGACCGGTCTGGCCAATGTCATGACCTCATTTCTTTTCGTCGCGGCGATTTTTTTCAGCCCGCTCACGGAGATGATCAGCGGCGAGATCAAGTTCAAGGATCTGGCCCTCAAACCGGTCATCGCCCCGCCCCTCATCATCGTCGGCTATCTCATGATGAAGTCGGTGACGCACATCGATTGGGACGACCTGACCGAAGCCATTCCCGCCTTCCTGACCATCGTCCTCATGCCCTTGACCGGGAGCATCACCGAGGGCATCGCCTTCGGCTTCATTTCCTACGCGATCCTCAAGCTCGCGACGAAGAAAGGCCGGACGGTCCACTGGCTGGTTTATTTCTTCTCGGCGCTATTCATCGTCCGATATATTTTAAAATGATGCGGTGAATTCGTCACGGTTGGAAGACCTCGTATGGACAAAAAAACTGTCATCGCGAGGAAAGAAACGACGTGGCGATCTCACCGTTGGAAAGAGGAAACAGATGTCCCTAACTAAACTGAATATCAAAGCGGCAATAGTCACCTACCTTGCCTTCCTGACCGCATCCTGCGCTCCTGTCGCGGTCAAGACCGATCTGGCCTTCGGCCCGTCCGAAACGAGGTGGGTTGAAAAAACGCTGAGACAGATGACCCTCGAAGAGAAGGTCGGGCAGTTGATCGCCTGTCGCTACACGGGAGATTTTTTCAACGAGGAGAGCCCTTATCTGGCCAACCTCAAGGACCTCGTCGTCAACTGCAAGATCGGAGGGGTGATCATTTTTCTGGGAGAAGCCTATGAGACCGCCCATCTCAACAACGCCCTCCAAAAGATGGCCAAGATTCCTCTCCTCATCTCCTCCGACCTCGAACGCGGGACGGGGAACCAGATCACGGGGGCCACGCTTTTCCCGACGCTCATGGGCGTCGGCGCCGCGAACTCCGAGGAGCTGGCCTATAAAATGGGCCAGGCCACGGCCGCCGAAGGCCGGGCCCTCGGGATCCACATGACCTACGCCCCGGTCATCGACGTCAACATCAATCCCGACAATCCCATCATCAACACCCGGGCGATCGGCGAGGACCCGGAGCAGGTGAGCCGACTGGCGTCGGCGTTCATCAAGGGCTGCCAGTCGAACGGCATGATCGCCACGGCTAAGCATTTCCCCGGCCACGGCGATACGGATCAGGACTCGCACAGCCTGCTTCCGACGATCAAGGCCGATCGCGAGCGGTTGGACAAGGTCGAACTTTATCCATATCAAAAGGCCATCGAGGCCGGCGTTCAGGCGGTCATGGTTTCCCATCTTTACGTCCCGGCTCTTGATCCGACACCCAACTTGCCGGCCTCGCTGTCGCCGGCCATCCTAACGGATCTGCTGCGCGGAAAACTGGGGTTCCGCGGGCTAATCGTAACCGACGCCATGGAAATGGGGGGCGTCACGAACTCTTATTCCAATACCGAAGCCGCCCTCCAGGCCATCCTGGCCGGCGTGGACATGGTCCTTCTGCCGCTCGAACCGAGCAAGGTCGTGAATTTTCTGGTCGAGGCCGCGAGATCGGGCCGACTGCCGGCAGCGCGTATCGAGGAGTCCGTCCGCAGGATCCTGGAAGCGAAAGCCCGTCTCGGCCTGCATCTTGATAAATTCGTGGACGTCGAGGCGCTTCCGAAGAAGCTCGGAACGAAAGCGTCTCTTGAACAGGCCCGGCTGACTTTTGAAAAGGCGGTGACACTCGTCAAAAACGAAGGCGATATGCTGCCTCTTCGAGATCCCGCCAGGAAGATTTCCGTTCTTTCATTAAGCAGCGACCAGCCCGATTATTTCGCCGGTCGATCCTTCGCCGACGCGGTCAAAAAAAGGTCACCGGGAGCCCAGGTGTTCTACGCCGATACCAACACAGGCAAGGAATCGCTGGACGATGCGTTTTTTAAGGCTGCGGGCACCGACATCATCATCTGTGCCGTCTTTTCGAGCTTGCGGGCGTGGAAGGGGAGCGTCGGACTCGATCCTCGTCACGTCGATCTAATCAAGACGCTGGCCGCGACCGGGAAACCCGTCGCCGTCGTGAATTTCGGCAGTCCCTACCTTCTCCGGAATTTTCCCGAGATTTCTTCTTACATGTGCCTCTACCGGAACACGCCGATCGCCCAAGATATCGCGGCGCGCGCGATATTCGGGGAATTGGATATCACCGGAAAACTACCCGTTTCGATTCCCGGATTGTATCTGATAGGTCAGGGTGTCGAGCTGAAGAAGATCAAATAGCCCTTCTTAGCGCGACAAATATCGTGTCATAGCGAGGAGCGAAGCGACGCGGCGATCTGACTCTTGTCATCACGAGGCATTGAAGATGCCGTGGCGATCTCCACAATAGAATTCTTATATTGGAGATTGCCATGCCAAGAGGCTCGCAATGACAACGTAACTCAATATATTGCTTGAATAGCGATCTAAAGCGCAACGTCAACGAGAGTCGGATTGAGAGCTTTGACCAGGTCCACCGGCGATATTTCCGCCAACAAGCCCCTCTTTCCGGCATTGATATAGATCGTCGGCAGGTCGGCGATCGTCCGTTCCATATAGATCTTCAACTGTTTCCTCGTTCCAAAAGGGGATGTCCCGCCGATCATATATCCCGTATGCTTGTTGGCGGCGTCGGGTGAGCAAGGCGAGACCGTTTTGACCCCGAGGGCGCGGGCCAGATTCTTGGTCGACACCTCCTTGTCGCCGTGCATGAGGACGAGGAAGGGAACGTGGGTATCGTTCTCCATGACGAGCGTTTTGATGACCGGATGCTCATCGACGTGGAGCTCGCGGGCGGCGACCCCCGTCCCGCCGTGCTCCTCGTACTTGTAGGAGTGGATGACGAAGGGAATCCCCTTGTCCTTGAGGACCCGGATCGCCTGGGTCATGGGCGGATTAGTTTCGATCATGTTGGATCTTCTCTGAATGGACTGAATATACCCATTATAGTTTATTTCCGCCTGGCATTGAAGACGATCGCGGCATCCCCTGAATAAATACGAGTTTACTGGCAGAAAGAAGATAAAGCTACGAAAAATACAGACAAGTTAAGTTACCAGACATGAATTAAAATATCGCTAAATGTATGGTAACAATCGTTGACAAAAGTTACCATACAATATATGATAAATAAGAGAGGGTATGGTAACGCTAATATTCAAAGAGGAGATGCGATGGGGGTGATAAAAGGGGTTCTCAAAGAAGAGCTCGAGAATTCTCTCCGAATGAAGAACGATTATGAAAAAGAATTAGCCAAACTGCCGAAGGGAAGCCTCATAAAAAAGAAAATCAAAGGGCATGAGTATTATTATCTCGTATTGAGAGAAGGTCAGAAGGTTAAATTCGTTTATAAAGGCAAGGTTTCGGCTGAAGTCATCGAAAAATACAAAGAAGCAAAAGAATACAGGGCGAAATACAGGAAATTATTATCCCAGGTGAAAAAACAGATTCGATTCTTGAGGAGTGCTCTGCGTGGAAAAGAATCAATATGATTTGTGCATCGAAGTCTTGAGAAGATTGGAGAAATCAGGTGTTCTCAAAGATGTCATTCTGATAGGGAGCTGGTGTGTTCATTTCTATAAAGAATATTTCAAGAATGAAAGATATTCGGGCGCTATTAAAACCCGAGATGTCGACTTGTTATTCCCGGCGCTTTCGACAAATAGAATAAGAATCGACGTCCCAAATTTGTTGAGAGATCTGGGATTCATTGTTGGATTCAAAGGTTTGGAGGGATATATTCAGCTAGAGCATCCAGATCTTATCATTGAATTCTTGGTTCCGGAAAAAGGTCGGGGTTCGAATAAGCCATGGCCGCTGCCCCAATTTGGCGTTAATGCCCAAGCTTTGAGGTTCCTCGATTTGCTTACACAAGATACCGTGAAGCTCAAAATAGACGGAATCGAAGTCAGACTCCCTCACCCCGCTAATTTTGCCTTGCAGAAGCTTATTATCTCTCAAAGGCGTGCCATCGAAGAAAAGAGAAAAAAAGATAAAGATAGCGCTATTAAAATTCTTAGGGCTTTGATTTCTAAGGATGAAGCAACAACCGTTAGGCGGGTTTTTGATTCATTAGATCCGAAATGGCAGAAGAAAGTAATGACGGGTCTCGAAGAAGCGAAAGAAGGAGATGTTTTAAAAATATTGAGGTAACGTGCTCATACTGCAACAAATCGAGATCTACGTTAAAATGCAATCCGCCTTTTGTTCCCGCTAGTCAATAACAGAATTTAATCCACCCGGCATCAGATCGTGAGTTTCTCGCATTTTTCTCATGGTATTGACCAGGGAATTTGACACCTTATCTCACTCGTTTATAATAATAATCATACATAGGGGATGAGCATGAAAAAGACCCTGATGCCTTGGATCTGTGTCGTTTTTATATACTTGGCCGGAACGGGCTCGCCACAGGACAAAATCGAATACAAAAAAATCGACAATGTCGTTCATGTCTTAAATCCCGCCGAGCCCATGAAAGGAACGATTCAGCTGGAAGCGGAGAAAGTCCTCACCATCAATCCCTACGACCAGCCGGATATCGGGCTGAAGAGATTCACGTTCGTCCGAGACGACGACGGCGCCGTGATCCTTTTCGATCCAAACGACTCCGAGGCCTATCGTTTCGGGCCCAAAGGCGAATATCTCGGCTCGTTCATCAAAAAAGGCCAAGGACCGGGCGAATTTTCGGCAGGAATGGCGATCTCTATCTTTTTCCTGGAAGGAAGGATCTGGGTTGCCGGCGGGATGAAGCTCGCGGAATTCGATAAAAACGGCCAATTCGTCTATGAACAGACGCTGAAAAACCGCCCATCGATTCTTGTCGACTTGAAGCTCGTCGACAGGATCGAAAGTGTTCCTTCCGAAAAAGAAAATGAGCGCTTTTGGAGTATTACTTCTTATTGCTTTGATGACGAGGGGAAGCTATACATCGCCGATTCTGGCTTGAATAAAATCGCTTGTTTTGACAAGGACAGAAAGTGGATCAATTCATTTGGAAGGAAAGGCCAAGGACCGGGAGAGTTCATGGGAGCGCCGCGGGCGGCAATGTTAGATGTCACTTACGGCAATGACGGTCGCTTATACGTAACCGATTTTGGGAATCGAAGAATTTCCGCTTTCACGAAGGAATTCGAATTCATTAAAAGCTTCCAAATGCCGGGAGGCGTTAGAGATGTTCCCCAAATCGATTCAAAGGGCGATATCTTTCTTATCGCCCAACCAGTTGAGAAAACGCTTATCGGTAGATTCAATCGCGAGTTTGTCCTTGAATCGCGATTTTTCGAGACCTCAAATCACATAAAATCGAAATACTTTAAAGACATCGACTGGACGACTATTAATACTCTTAATAATTCCACGCCGAGAAAAGCGATCATGGGCGATGACGATTTGGTGATTTGCTCAAACGTCGCCTTGAGGATTTTTATCTACCATATGGATAAGCTCATTCATAGTTTTGATATCGACAATTCGATTTTCACAAGTGACTTTGAAAAAAGAGCAAAAAAATCGGAAACGGAAAAAATGCCGACCCAACCTGGAATAATATCCGCAAGCGTTTCAATCCTGCCGTTTTACCTTCACCTCGATCCCGCGGGAAATATTTTTCTTGGATACTACAAATGGCGTCAAGGTCGTCAAGAATCCGGCCGAGCCTCTCTACGGGGAATTCGCCTTCGACCTCGAGGAGGACCTGGCGATCGGCGGCGATCCGACCAGGGAGAACGCCTATTTCCCGAGGGGCGGCGGCCTCAGCGTCGACAGCAAAGGAAATCTCTATGTCGCGGATACCGGAAATGTCCGTGTTCAAATGTTCGATAAAACCGGAAAATTCGTAAGGCAGATCGGGAGGAAAGGCCAAGGTCCCGGCGAATATGAGTTTCCCAGCCGAGTTCTCTTCGATCCCGAGGGGAATCCATGCGTCTGGGCCGCCCGCGATATCATATGCTTCGGCAGGGATGGATATTTCAAGAAAAAGATCCAGCTCAAAACGTTTCTGAACGCCTTCATTTTCGGGCCGAAGGGAACGATCATCGGGACGACCCAGCCGGGCCGGGGACCCGATGGTCCCAAATATACGATCATGCAGCTCGACGCCGAAGGCGCTCCTCTCCGGACGATCGCCGAGTATCGGGGGGAGTTAAAAAAGAGCCAGACGGCCATCATCATCCACGCGTACAGCAACCGGATTGCGCTCGAGTCCTTGACAGCGGACTCGTTCGTCTACGGCTTTTCAGGGGACTATCGGCTTCACGTTGCCGACGGCGACGGGAAAACGACACTCGTGATCGCCTGCGAGGAAAAGCCAACTTCCATCACGGGCAGGGAAAAAGCTGAGACCAAAAAGAAAGGGGTCTATGCCTGGATAGGGACCAACGATAAAACGCTCAACGATGATGCTTTCCCCGACCATCGACCCTATTTCGGGCGGATCTTCACCGACGATACCGGCCGCATCTACGTTGCCAGGACCGGGTCCATCCTCGAAAAGGACGCTCCGGCGAGGGTCGATGTCTTCTCGAGAGACGGGTATTTTCTCTACACGATGAATTGGCGGACGTTCCCGTCCGTCATCCGGGCCGGCTATTTCTACCAAGTCCGCGAAGACAAGGAGACCAACGAATACCAGGTCGTTCGTTTCCGGATCAAGAATTGGGAGCGGATGAAGAAGGGCCGAGATTGAAGCTTCAAGCGATATGGCCGATCTGGAGGACTACTCATAAGCCGGACTTGAGCGCAGATTACTGCTTATTCCTCCTAACGCCCCTTTCTGTTTCTCTTTTGTGTCAAATATAACGATCAATATCCTTTGCCTTATTTTTCTACGATTTTATATTGATAGAACACCGTGTTGTAGAATTCCAGGATAAAAAGATTATCGCCGAAAATCCGGATGCCGTGCGCGTGGTGCGTTAAAGGAATTTCGCCCAGCAGTTGGCCGTCCGGGCTAAAAATCTCGAGCTTGTAGGCGTCCGCTTTTACCACCTTGGGCTGGGCGGGCATGGTCCGGGAAACCACTCCTGCATCTGTCGATACGGATGCGGCGCCCAAAGCCCTCTCCTCATTTGCCAATTGGCGGCGCAGGGTAATGACCCAGATCCGGTCTTTTCCGTCCACGGCGATCCCCATAGATACGACATTCATCTTCGGGCCATTTACCCCGGTACTCCCCCTGCGGCGGATTATGGATCCCTTTTCGATCACATCCGTCCCATAGTTCAGGGGCCTATCCGCCTGCCAAAGGAGCTTCCCGTCAGGCGCGTACTTCTCGATCCGGTTCTGCCACTGGAAGCTCAAACAGATGTTGTTCTCAACGTCGGTATCAAGAACGAAATGATTGGCGTGCCAACTGGTATTCCCATCCTTATAATCAGCAGGCTCCCCGAAGGCAAACTGGACCTTCCCCTTCTGGTTAAATACCTCCAAGAGCTTAGGGAGCTTTTTCTGCGTGCCAAAAAGGACTCCGGAATCGAGGGACCCGCCCCTAACCATCAGGCCCTGTTCTAAAAGCCGGAGCCGGCCCGTCGAAAAAGCGCGAAATTTGATGGTCCTCAGCGGCTTTCCGTCAGACGAAAGGACTTCGATCCGCCTGCTCCTTACATCGAAGACGAATAAGTTATCTTCGCTGTCGATATCCATGGAATGCGCCGCCTGAAACTCTCCCGGACCTTGGCCTTTCCGGCCGATAGTTTTAATGAATTTTCCTTCTGAATCGAGCTTCTGGATTCGGTTGTTGTCGGTGTCAAGAACGTATAGATTTCCGGCGGAATCCCGGACTATATCGTTAGGATTGTTGAACGACAGATTCTCTTCGGCCTCGAGCCCGCCGATCGTCCGGACCAGTTCCAGTTTAACTTCCGGGTTGAAATCCCATTTGCCGCCCTTCTCGTTGTGGATGATTCGGACGCCGTTCACCACTTCGATCTTCTGCGCTGCGACGAAGATCGAGATGAGCAATAATACCCAAAAAAGTGCCGAAACCTTTTTCATGGCATTACCCGCTTGGTCCTTAACAATCTGATAAATTGTTTGATCACGACTTCGATATTGAAGGATTGAAAATCATTGTGCCATACTTAAGAGACGTTTTGCTAGTTTTTCTTCCCCAGCAACGCTTTAATCTTCAGGCTTAGGGCTTCATTATATTCCGCATTTTCGACGCCGAAGGAAGATATATCGTCCGAACCGTTCTTCCGAGTCTCATCCCGCTTATCCGAAAAGGCCATCTTTATGCCATCGAAGAATCGGACGAGGGATATCCCGTACTCAAACGTTACAAGATGCGATGGAAACTTTAAGAATTTGTTTCTATTTGAGGAATTAGCGCTCCTGAATCGATCCGCTATCGTTCAGTCCTCCGGGAACAAACATCCTTCGACTGTCTTTAAGGATGACCGCACTGCTCCTTCTTCTCCTGCGACGCCCTGATTTGCTTACTCAAGGCCTCATATTTTTTTAAATCCTCTTTGGATTTTGTCAGCCGACAGGCCTTTTCGACGGCGGGAAGAGCTTCCTTGAAATTGCCGTTCGCGGCCTGGACCTCGGCAAGCGCAGCCCACGCCTTTGCGTTCTCCGGCGCCATCCGGCTCGCTCGCTGCGCCGCATCAAGAGCCGAGAAGAGGTTCAGGTTGACTGACTTCCAGAACGACGCGTATCGTATCAAGTCTTCGACGTCGGAGACAATCTTGAGAAATTCGGCCCCAAAGACGGCTTCGGATCGATCCAGCTTATTAGCATCAATGAAAGATCTGGCAATGCTCATGCGATCCCAGATATTCAAGGGCGTTATCCCGGCCGCCGTTTCGAGAGCCTTAAGAGCGCTATCCTTGTTCGTTTTTCCTTCTTTTAGCCAGAATTGTGCATACGAGGTGAGGGCGGAGGCGTTATCGCGGATGCCGGCCAAGTAAGCGGGGCCGTAAATCGCTATTGTCTCTTCAAGTTTGCCGGCTTTCAAAAGAAGCTGGGCCGTCGAGTGTTGATTTCCATAGTTCTTGGGAATCGTTCGAAGCGATTTGACCAGCGCGGGAACGGCTTGATCCAGGTTGCTGTTTGCTTGCAGCCAGAACGCTCCATATTCGTACAGGGCGTTCATATCGTTCGGACGACCCGCCATGAATTCCGGCCCGAATACGGCCAAGGCCTTTTCCCGATAGCCGGCCCTCCATAAAACGGTTGCCGTATAAAGCCGATAATAGACGCTATCCGGATACAGCTTGAAGATCTCATCGAGGGCCGCGAATGCGCTCGACTCGTTCGTCTTGCGCGCGGCCCAGAAGCTGAAATAGGAGTAAAGGTTCTGGGCGCTCGGCTCGATGGTTTTAAGAAATTCCGGGCCGTAGACCTCGAGCGCCTTGTCCGTTTTCGCGAGAGGGATGAGATAGAGAGCGGCCGCCCGCCTCCGGAAGCTCGGATCCCCCGGGCTGAGGCTCAGTGCCAGGCGTAAAGCGGCCTCGGCGTCTTCCATGTTCCGTTTACGGCCGAGCCAGAATTCCGCATAGCTCATCAGGTTTTCTGTCCAGGCTTTGACTCGGCCGGCGATGAAGTCCCGGCCGTATGTTTCTTCGGCCTTGTCCGGATTCCCCTTGAGGATCTGGAGCTGGGCCAGGTTCTGCGCGGTTTGAGGGAGGGATAAGGTTTCGACTTCTCGCAGGGCGTTCTCGGAAAGGGCGATACTCCTCCCTAGATTTGATTCGGTGTTGACGTATCGGCTGTACTGGCTGACCTGCTCGGCAAGGCGGTTCGCGATCTCCGGATCATTGGGAAACAGCGCGGCCAACCTGCCGTAGAAGTCTTCGCCTTCTTCCTCCGTGTAATAAGCCCTGCTCATCATTTCCAGGTAGGCGTCTCTGACGAGACGGCTCGATGGATGTTTCTTGATGAATTCTTCGAAACGACGAGGCTCTATCGATCCGAATGTCACCATGAAGGTTCGGGCGTATTGAAACTCCGCCATCTCGCCGCAGGAAACGATCTCGCCGTTTTCGCGGCGCATCAGGATCTTCCCGGCCGGGTCCAGCGCGGCGGCTTTTTGAAAGATCTCGAGCGCCTTGTTGCGGTCCTGCCTCTCCTGGTATTTCAGGCCGAGCTTGATGAGGGGTTCGGGATTGCGCGGTTCTTTGGCATGAAGCCGGGAGAGCGACTCGGCCGTATCCGTTCCGCTGAGGATTTTGAGGATTTTTAGATGAAATTTCTCCGGGGATCCCGTATAGCCGGCGATCCAGTCGATCTCCGAGCCGTCAGGGCCATAAAATAAGAGAAACGGCGTGCTCTGGACGTTGAACTGTTTATAAAGCTTTTCGCCGGCCACGTCGCCTCGGAGGGCCCGATAAAGGATGAAATGATCTTCGAGAAACTTGCCGTATTTTGGATTTTCGTAATACTGCTGACCCAGCAGGTAACAATTCCCTCAGCCGGTTTCGGCGAAAAAGTCGATGAGCAATGGCTTCCCGGCGGCTTTGGCCTTGGCCCTGGCGTCGTCGAGCGAGCCCTTGAGCCAGGTTTGGGGGAAAGCCATGGAAACGGCGAATACTGTCAGAATCATGAGCGAAGCGGCGAATCGTTTCATGGGCGTCTCCTCTTAATGACGGATTATCAATTGACGATGACCTTGTATCGGACGACTTTGGGGAATCCCTCGTCTTCAGCGAAATAGATGCGGCCCTCCGAATCGACGATATGTGGCGTGCCGGCGACGTCCATCGTTCCGATCTGTTGGCGATCCCGGAATATATCCATCTTTTTAGTCGCCTTCGGGTCCGGATTATGAAAAACGACAAGGACGAGATCGCCGCTTTGGGCGATGTGGGCGGCGGTTGAGACGAAACCGCGCCCCCGGCGCTCGATCGGCCGAAAGAGCTCGCTTTTCCCTTCGAGCGTCCGTTCGAGACGCTGTCCTTTAAAAATGGAGATTGCGTAACGATGCGGATTGAAGACATAGATATGGCCGTCTTTTCCGCAATTGAACAAAATCGGGGCCCTGAACATGGGCATATCCTTCATCGGCTCGAGCTCCGCCGGAATGGGGAAGGGATCGCCGAACGAGTCGAGAAGCTTACCCGTTTGATCAAAAACATGGAGGATCTTTTCGTTATGGGGGCCGATGCCGACCAGATTTTCGGTTCCGGGGCAGCCGATCGACGAAATCATGAAGTCGATGAGAAAGGAGCGGACGAATCGGCCCTCTGGATCGTAGACGATCACCTTTCTCATGTTCATATCGTTGATGAACAGCATCCCTTGGGGCGTCACGGCGATGCCGCTGAGGTTCGTGGCCTCCTTAGGGCCCTGTCCCTCGGGGACGGGGATTGTCCTCTTGTATTGGCCGTTCGGATCGAAAATGCCGATCTTGCGGCCCTTATAATCGAGGACATAGATATTCCCTTTGCCGTCAACGTCGATCCGCGATATCGATCCGAACATAAGATTCTCGTTTCCGTCTTCGACACCGATGGTCAGGTCGGCCTTCAAAACGATTCCAGGAAGAGACGGAGCGGTAGGTGAGGGTAGGGCAGCGGAGACATTGACGCAAAGGCCGATGAAGATCAAAGCGGA
>Ga0315294_10004418_pt1 | contig 15326 bp, 13 predicted proteins | sample YL17G13_40_MG_FD_203626 | JGI IMG/M metagenome (GOLD analysis project Ga0315294, IMG submission 203626) | Sediment microbial communities from Yellowstone Lake, YNP, Wyoming, USA - YL17G13_40 | ecosystem: Environmental > Aquatic > Freshwater > Lake > Sediment | place: USA: Wyoming | collected... | reverse complement strand
GGCGTCAGCGGGTGCACATGAAGCTTAAGCTCGACGTAGCGCTGTTGCATCTTCTTGAAGTTACGAATCCGCGATTTCGTCAGATCAGAGTTGGCGAATACCAGCAGCTCCCCGCCGACACTCCGCACGCGCGTCGTCTTCAGACCAATGTGTTCCACCGTCCCCCGCAACGTATCAACCGTGATGAAATCCCCTACCTCAAAAGGCTTGTCTAAGGAGATCGCGAAGGAGCTAAACGTATCACCCAGAATAGCCTGTGCCGCCAAAGCAATCGCAACGCCACCAATCCCTAAACCCGCGACAAAGGTCGAAACATTAAAGCCCGCGTTATCGAGAAAGAAAAGAATCCCAGCCACCCAGATCGAGATCCTCACCAAGGTAGTCAGATTATTATTCGTATTGCGAATGACTGGATCGACTGCACTAAATCCGCCACGGTAAAAATCGATCAGAATCCGCGCTAATTCACCGGCCAACTGCACGAGCTGCAGGGTAACCGCTGCAACGGTTAGCAGCGAGATGCCGTGATTCAACTTGGCACTCAGCTCTAGCGGTTGAGTGGCAAAATAAAATGCGATCAACGGCAGAATATGAGGTTTTACTTGATGCGCCAGCGACAGCCCTTGCTGCCAAATACTGCCGGGATGCTCGATAGACAGACGCTCCCAGCGCTTCAGTAAGTGATGCCAAGCAAAATACAAGAGTGCTGCATAGAGCACAAATGTTACGCACGCTACTAGGTAGGCGCCCAGAGCGTTACCAAACACTTCGGCGCCGAACCACGGGAGCTGATGCGTCACATCGTAACCAAACAGCTCGGCCAGAGTGTCCGACAGTGTCTTGATCTCAGCGAGTTTCTGCGGCATACCTACAGCCATTGATGGCATCCCTGTGAGCGGTTCGTGCCGGATACAAGACTTTCCAATATAGCTAACACAGCAGCCTTTGCAATGCGCATGTACTTCGGTACACTTCTTAAAAGTGGTGAAGGCTGTGGGGCAATCATAGCCTAGATTTTATCGCGGAGCAGACAAAATGGCAGTTGATGTAAAAGTGCCGGCAGTTGGCGAATCCGTCCAAGAAGCAATGATCCATAAATGGCACAAAGCCACCGGCGAAGCTGTCAAACGCGACGATGTGCTGATGGAACTGGAAACCGACAAAGCTACCGTCGAAATAACGGCGGAAACGGACGGCGTACTTGAGATCCTCAATAAGGAGGGCGAAACCGTCTCCATAGGCCAAGTTGTGGCCCGCATCAATACAACAGGAACAGCAAGCAAAGGCGCACCTGTCAGTAAGGTAGCTGGTGCAACTCCCCCTGCTCCCGTGAAGTCCGCGAGCGCTGGCTCTGAACCGATCATGATGCCGGCCGCCCGCCGCCTTGTTGAAGAAAACCGACTCGATGCAGCCGCTGTCGCAGCAACAGGCAAAGGTGGCCGCCTAACCAAGGGTGACGTACTCCAACACCTTGAGACAGGCACTAGCGCTGCAGCCAAACCAGCTGCTCCCGTAGCCAAGGGCCCTCCCCCAGCACCCGCAGTCAAATTGCCGCAACCAAAAGCAGCAAGCGGCACTCGCGGTGAACGGCGCGAGCCGATGTCGATGCTCAGGCGCCGAGTCGCTGAGCGCTTGATTCAGGCACAAAGCACAGCAGCGATCCTGACTACCTTCAACGAAGTTGACATGAAGGCTGTCATGGATCTGCGCAAGCAATACAAAGACTCCTTCAAAGACAAGTACGGTATCGGCTTAGGCTTTATGAGCTTTTTTGTCCGTGCTGCGCTTGAATCTCTGAAATCTTTTCCAGCCATCAACGGCTGGATTGAGGGCAATGAGATCGTCTACCACGACTATTACGATATCGGCGTCGCTGTGTCTGGTGACCGCGGCCTAGTCGTACCAGTGGTTCGTGATGCCGATAAGCTGAACATGGCCGAAATCGAACAGTCGATTGCTTACTATGCGGGAAAAGCTCGTGACGGCAAAATTACCGTCGATGATTTAAATGGCGGCACATTTACGATTTCAAATGGTGGCACCTTTGGGTCTCTGCTGTCGACGCCGATCCTCAACCCACCACAAAGTGCGATTCTCGGGATGCATAAAATCGAGGAGCGCCCGATTGCCCTCAACGGGCAAGTGGTCATCAGACCAATGATGTACCTGGCACTGTCCTACGATCATCGCATTGTCGACGGCAAGGAAGCAGTGCAGTTCTTAGTCAAAATCAAAGAGATGGTTGAAGATCCGACCCGACTACTGCTGGGAGTCTAAGAGAGATGGCTGATCAAGAATTTGACGTAATCGTTATTGGCTCAGGTCCCGGTGGCTATGTGTGTGCGATCCGTGCTGCTCAGCTCGGACTCAAGACAGCTTGTGTCGAGTACGAACAATCTTTAGGTGGCACCTGCTTAAACGTTGGCTGCATCCCCAGCAAGGCGCTACTGCAGTCAAGCGAGCACTATGCACATACACTCCATGATTTGGCCAAACACGGCGTCAAAGCCGAAAAGGTTAGCCTAGATCTCCCGACCATGCTGGGCCGGAAGGATGAGGTAGTAAAAAGCCTCACTCAGGGCATTGCTGGACTGTTCAAAAAAAACAAAGTTACTTGGCTCAAAGGGCGCGGTAGCTTTGTCGATGCCACGACCGTCAAAGTCACTGCAACGGACGGCTCCTCCACAAACTACAAGACCAAACATGCGGTGATAGCCACCGGTAGTAAGCCTATCGAAATTCCACCGGCGAAATTTGATCGCAACTTGATCATCAGTTCGACGGGTGCTCTAAAGCTGCCTGAAGTACCCAAGCATCTAATCGTCATTGGGGGCGGAGTCATCGGCCTAGAAATGGGCAGCGTCTGGCTCCGCCTAGGGGCAAAAGTTACGGTGATCGAGGCTATGGGTACGATCCTTCCTGGCCTCGACAGCGATCTCACGAAGGGTCTGTTGAAGATCCTCCAACGAGAGGGGATGAATTTTCTCCTCGATACCAAATTAACGGCAACGTCGACGGGCAAAGATTCCGTAACTGCTACCTGCGTTAAGCCAGATGGGTCGACCTTAGAAATCAAAGGTGACCGTATGTTAGTGGCGGTAGGAAGACGCGCTAACACCGAAGGCCTGGGCCTAGAAAATCTTGGGATTAGTCTCGAAGCTGGCGGCAAAGTGCCGGTAGATTCGCATCTTAGAACTCCAGCAGCAAATGTGTGGGGTATCGGAGATGTGATTAAGGGCCCAATGCTGGCTCACAAAGCCGAAGATGAGGGGATCGCCGTTGCCGAGCGGATTGCTGGTCAGGCGGGACATGTGAACTATGAGGCAATTCCTTGGGTTGTCTATACTTGGCCAGAACTTGCCAGCGTTGGGATCAGTGAAGACGCTGCCAAGCAGCAAGGGCTAAATGTTAAAGTTGGAAAATTTCCATTTTCAGCGAATGGCCGGGCTAAAGCTCTTGGCAATACTGACGGATTCGTTAAGATTGTGGCCGACGCCAAGACTGATCGGATTGTCGGCGCGCACATCTTGGGGCCCAATGCCTCTGAGTTAATCGCTGAACTAGCCGTTGCTGTAGAGTTTGGAGCCAGCGCCGAGGATATTGCAAGGTCCACTCACGCCCACCCAACTTTGGCGGAGTGCGTTAAAGAAGCGGCACTTGGTGTCGATAAACGAAGTATACATATATGACGCCTGTAGCTGGGGCGTCACCGGGTTAAAGGACCTCAGTTATGACGCAACAAGACGCCTCAGGCTCACCTCGATTCAGTTTTGCCACTGGCAACAATGTCGCATATCTCGAGCAACTATATGCGGCATTTAAACAAGATCCGGCAAGCATCGATCCGAGCTGGCGACAGTTCTTCGAAGGCTACGAATTTGCCGCTTCAGGCGACATCCTTGGAAGCGGTGGCGGCGGTGAAAGTCCGTTCACGGCTAGGGTCGAAGCATTTATCAATGCGTACCGACGGCTCGGGCATTTATCGGCGCACCTGAGTCCACTTGCTCCAGCACCAGGTATCGCAAAGGACATGTTGCCTGAGTCACACGGCCTGAAGGACGTCGACCCACTGCAGATGTTTAATCCAGCGAACTTGCCCGAGAAGGCAATGAGTTTTAAGGACATCAATGCGCTGCTTACTGCCACCTATTGCGGTCGAATCGGCGCTGATTATCGGGAAATCAACGATATCGGCATCGTCACATGGCTGCAGGAGCAGATGGAAAGCTGCCGCAATCAGCCGCCATTAAGCGCGGAAGTGAAACTCCGCATCCTAACCAAACTGACGCAGGCTGAGGGATTTGAACAATTCCTCGGCCGCCGCTACATCGGCACCAAGAGGTTCTCCTTAGAGGGCGCTGATGCGTTCATCCCACTACTCGATTTAATCACCGCCGATGGCGCCAAAGCCGGCGTGGAAGAATTTTGTTTAGGCATGTCCCACCGTGGGCGTCTAAATTGTCTCGTGAACTTCCTCGGCAAGAGCTACGAGCTCATGCTTAAAGATTTCGAGGGTACGGAGTACAATGCTTACGACATCGATGGCGATGTGAAGTATCACATGGGCTTTGCTAGCGAAGTGGCCACGATGAATGGCGACCGGGTACGTCTATACCTGTCCCCGAACCCGAGCCATCTAGAGATCGTCAATCCGGTCGTCGAAGGATTCGTTCGCGGCCGTCAACGCCTGCTGAACGATCACGATCGGCATAAAGTATTACCAATTTTGATGCATGGCGATGCCTCATTTATGGGACAAGGCACGGTCTCGGAGACACTAAACTTATCTGGTCTGGCTGGTTACTCGACTGGCGGCACTGTACATATTGTGATCAATAATCAGATCGGCTTCACCACAGATCCGCAAGAAAGTCGCTCGACGACTTATAGCTCCGATATCGCCAAGATGGTGCGGGCACCCGTTCTACACGTGAACGCTGATGACCCGGAAGCGGTGATCTGGTGCGGCCGCCTAGCACTGGCCTACCGGCAAAAATTCCACCGAGACATCATCATCGATCTCGTCGGTTACAGACGTCACGGCCACAATGAAGGTGACGAGCCTGCCTTCACACAACCGCTCATGTATAAGAAAATCGCAGCACATCCTACGGTTTTGAAAATCTATGCGGACAAGTTGGTGGCTGAAGGCACGGTCGATGCAGCGACCGTTGAGAAAGAGGCGAGCAACTTCCGCGACCGCATGCAAGCAGCGTACGATGCCGTACACGGCAAAAAATCGCCGCAAATCCCTGCTCCCGTGATTCCGGCGGGTCTACAAAAAACGCTAACTTATAAAAAGGCCAGCCGCGAAGAAATTGCCCAACCCGTAGCAACCGGCGTTAAAGCTGCGACTCTTCGCGCAATCGTTTCTAAAATCACGAAGGTACCCGAAGGGTTCACACTCCATCCAAAGCTTGCGCGGCTGCTTGAAAATCGGCAAAAAATGGTCGACGGACAAGGCGCTATTGATTGGGGGCTAGGCGAACTACTCGCTTTAGGATCTTTGGCACTTGAGGGACGTCATGTTCGCTTTACAGGTCAAGATGCTCAGCGCGGTACCTTTACCAGTCGGCATGCTGTTTACACTGACTTTCAAACTAATGAACGGTACGAAGCACTAAACTACCTAGACCCGAAGCAGGCCACCGTCCACGTCATCAACAGCCCTCTTTCAGAGCAAGGATGTCTTGGCTTTGAGTTTGGTTACTCGGTCGCGGATCCAGAAGCACTCGTAGCTTGGGAGGCACAGTTTGGCGACTTTGCAAACGGCGCCCAGATCATTATCGATCAGTTCTTATCTGCATCAGAAGCCAAGTGGAAGCAGACCAGTAGCCTGATCATGCTATTGCCTCATGGGCATGAGGGCCAAGGTCCGGAGCATTCGAGTGCGCGCCCTGAACGCTTCCTTCAACTTTGCGGTAATTTAAACATGCAGGTGGCTATCCCAACGACTCCGGCACAGCACTTTCACGCCTTGCGTCGTCAGCTTCACCGCGACTTCCGCAAGCCACTCGTGCTGATGACTCCGAAAAGTTTGCTGCGCGAACCACTATGCGTATCGCCAGTCGCTGATTTTCAAGACGGTCGATTCCACGAAATTTTGGATGAAACTATTCCCGCGAAAGCAGATGCTGAACGCGTCATATTCTGCTCCGGCAAGATTTATTATGACCTCATCAAGGCCAGGACTGAACAGAGTCAATTTGCCACTGTGCCCGTGATCCGACTTGAACAGCTCTATCCATTCCCATATGGCCAAATGGAAGCCCTACTCACCAGCTATCCAAAACTTTCAGAAATAATTTGGACGCAAGAAGAGCCACAAAATATGGGTGGCTGGAACTTCGTGCGAGGTCGTCTGCTTGAAGTCCTTAAGCCAAGCCAAAAGCTAAACTACGTGGGCCGCAAAAACAGTGGTACACCGGCTGAGGGCTCTGGCAAGGCACATGAGGCTGAGCAAAAGCGAATTATTCAAGATGCCCTAGGTCGGGCGGCCGGCACCCTCGCGCAGGTTGCCGCAACTGGCAAGTAGTATTGATGAAATCGCAGGGGAACTTGTTTCCAAGACTGGCTACCGGCAAGACTTGGAAAAACCCTAAAGAATAACAAAAAACCTACCGATAACTTGCTCCGACACCTGTTGATCAGGCTAGGAGCATTATCATGCCTAAAATTGACATTAAGCCCCCTGAAAGCAAGGACATCGGGGACGTAGGAGAGGTCGAGGTCTATCACACGATGGAACCCACCGAGTCCCAGGCCAATAAGAACTATCTGCAACGCAACCCGTATAGCTTGGTCATGCCATGGGAAGCACGCTGGCCTTCGGTACCCAAGATGCCGAATTATCCTACGGCCATGATCGAAGATGCCCGCCTCACCCAAAATTCTAAAATGAACATAAAGATGATGATCACCGATCCCAATTATTTCAAACGCCTTTGGCTGCAAGATAGCCGCACGCAATACGTGGAGAGCTACTTAGAAGATCAATTCAATCGCAGAAAACTATTTGAAAAGGCGGACCTTCTCTTCATAAAGCTCGAGCTTGATCGGACGGTCGAGGATCGACTAAAGCAACACCAGTTGATACTTGAAGGTCGTACTGCTGTCTTAAAGATCAGGAACCAAAAACGGGATAGCTAGGGGCCACAGCCAGGTAATCATCTCGTTATTTAATAAATTCAGATGCTTATTGGACGGCAGCTGAGCATCCATCTAAAATAAAGCCAAGACTCAACACATCACAGAGCCGGGGCTTCAGCATATGGGTGCGCATCTATCTCGTCTATGTTGGTTTGTATTATTCTTGGCCTCTTTGACGAGCTGCCGCTCCACTGTCAGTAGGCCCCAGGAAGTAGAACTACCTCCTGGAGAACCCATGGCTGACAGCCTACGCTATATTGGCTTTGCCCAATCAGCTCCGGGCGCAAACAAGATAGCTACTATTTTGGATTTGGTAAAAATCAAAGCATATCCAAATTCAACTAAATACGCTGGTGTTTTGCGATTAACGCTAGGCGGATTTGCAGGTCGCGAATATACATCGCTTTATTTTTCCGAAATCTCATTCGACCACCGCACAAAGGCTCTGAAATTTTCCGGCGGTCCGGAGGGGATCAATATCGCGCCCCAGACATTTTCACCTCAGCTGCTCCAAGCTAAAATCAGCTCATCTGTCGACAAAACAAATCTAGTCTTAGAAATGAAGTCCGAATCGGATACATCAGTAGTAACTCTAGCTGCAGAAATATTCCCACAGTCTACAGTCATGAGACCTATAACAGGCAACTACAGCGCTAATTGCCCTGGTCAAATGACTGCTCTGCAGATTGAGGCCAGCAAATGGCGCAAACCTCCCGGAGGCGGCCCATTCTCGGACATCCGATTAATTGGACGTACCGGCAAACCAGATGAAGAACTCTGCGGTAAAAATCAAGTCTGTGTGAAAGAGTCCTTTAGCTCCGGAGCCGTCAATCCCGCCGCAAGCAAAGTAACGCTCAGCAATGCTACGTTCACTCGGGGGTGCACCACCAACGGGCAACAGTTGATTTGCGATGGCTGCGTGACGACCTATGATCCAATCTCTCCACATTCATTGATCGATTCCGCGGTGGCTTATACTAGCCATAAGCGCCCGACCCATTTGCCGAACCCTCAATCTGACGAGGCTAATCCAGGGCTACCGCCGATGGGCGAATATTATGGATTCTTGCATCACGAACAGACTAACTCCTTTCAATTAGTCGCCCTAGACCTGAGAACCGAACAGCAACTGCATGCAGCAACTGCGCTGGTTCCCACAGGGATTCGAATCGAAGCGATTGGCACCGTCTATTTCGGTGAGGGGGATTCAAATGAATTCATCACCTATCATTTCAAACCAGTCCCTTGGAACTCGCAAAGTCAATTGCCGCTGGTACTAGATGGTGACTCTGAGGCCCTTGTGGTGATGGATAGTATCCGCAATGGTCGACTAAGCGGCGTCTGGTACGGCAAAACATTCGGCAGAGTTGGCACTGTGGAGCTGCAAATTAGCAATGTGCCCCCGCTGCCAGCAGGCAGTCACCTCATTGAAAAAGTATCTGGGCACTATAAAGGCAAAGACAGCGAGTTTGAAGTCATCACAACAGCCAACCTCTCCGAAGAGGCCGATGATTTTTATCCATTGAAAGTTGTGGGCTGGGCACGCGACCCCGAGGAAAAATCTAGACGTCGAAATATCGTCGATGGCAGTTTTGATTTCTACACCAACTCTTACGCATTTCGACTAGATGACGGGCGCATGTTAGTGGGCAGTAATACGCCCAACGGTCTAGCACTGCATTGGCCGACTAAGCCTCGGTACGGTGCGCCACTGACTGGCAGCGTACAGCTTTTTAAGCTTCCCCTATAATCAGTCGCCTACTAGTAAAGACGATGACTAGATACCGCCGTGCAAGCGCGGCTTGATGGCGATCTGCCCCTACGACGTTCGAGCGTAACTTCCTGAAGTAGCTTTCGTCGTCAGTGCGGAGGTTCACATCGCCACCAAACCACACATGCTGTGCGGCTCGAGCCCAGCTAAAAGCAAGACTCGATATATTAAGCGTAACCAAGCCTAGGCTGGGAGTCCATACCTAGATGAGAAAAGAAATGATCTAGAAAGAATGATCGGTAAAGACTCGCTCAAAAAATCTAGGCTGACTTCTTCACAATGCCCTTAGCTGGCGATTTTGACGCAGCAACCTTGCTCGCAGCAGGCTTCTGTGACGGAGCCATGTGAGCGCAGCATTGGATATCCCAACCCTTAGCAGATGCAGCTTTGAAGCTGGACGGGGCATTGAGACGCCATTCTTCACGGGTCGTGAAACGACGTGCAGCATGTTGGCATGTTTCAATAGTCCACCGGCTTTTTTTCTCCTCCTTCCTTAAGTGTTCGGCTGGAGTTTCGCTCACTGTTTCCGCTACGACCACAGCTGCAGCAGCGGCTTTCTTCTTATTCTCTTTCTCTTTCTCTGCCATAGTACCTGCCTCCTTAGCTCCCACCTCAATCGAGTGGGTAGTCAGGTATCGACGAAGCCAAGGGCGACTTGAGAAAAAAATGCCTGGTTATTCGTAAGACCATGTAAAATCTTATGTTTTTTCGCATCATCAAAAGAATGCAAAGACGGGCGCTAGGCAATTAATTCCGTGTCGATGCCAAATCTGACAGCAATGGCCCGCAGTGTGCCGTCCTTTCGAGCGGCATTAATGACCGCATCTACCTCGGCACAGAGCTGCAACCTACTACGCGGCAAAAACAGAGCGATGTCGTGACGCTCTAATTCCCGCCATGCCGAGAGCGGGTGAGCCCTCAAAAGAATCTTGCCCTCAATGGCATCCGTGACGATGCAGTCAGCACCCGCACCAATTAGATTGGTTAATTCGCGATTATTATCAGTTGTGACCACGATGTGGTGAGGAAACCCGTGGCGCACGACGCCCTCGAGATAGCCACCCTTGTTAACACCAATACGCAAACGAGGGTCGTCTATAGCTGAGCGCAAGTGACTGTCTCGTGGCCCGATCAAAATGGCGCGGTTACGTAGGTATGCCTCAGAGTACAAACCTAAACTTCTCCTGGCGCCAGTCACCGTGACACCCGAAGCAATCATGTCAAAAGCAGGATCATCCGCCAGACTACTCTGCAGTAGAGCTTCAAAATCTGTCCAAGAAAAACCCATAAACTGCACCCCGAGGCCCAATTTACCGGCGATCAATTGCGACAATTCGATATCAAATCCGTGATACCCGCTTGTACTTTCACTGCTAAACGGAGGGTAGTCACCACTAGTCGCAATTCGTAGCATGGGGCCGCGATTTTTTGACAAAGTAATCTCCTTTGCGAGGCAAGTTTACCCTTAATGGCTGTACTTAAACTAAACTACAACATAACAGCTGGTAAAGGACCAGATCACGTCTGAGACCAACCGAAGGACGCACATATGAATCATGAATTTGATATCACAATCTATGGAGCGACTGGGTTTACCGGCACATTAGCCACTCGCTATTTAAGCGACGGCGCCGTGGACCACAGCGAGCTGAAGTTGGCAATTGCAGGCCGCAACCAAGAAAAACTATCGGTTTTGGCAGCATCATGCGCTAAACAGCCGACGGTGGTCGTAGCCGCTTCCGACGATATAGACGCAATAGAGGCGATGGTTAGACGGAGCAAAGTCGTGCTGAACTTTGCCGGCCCATTCGCTTTATATGCCGAACACATCATTGCTGCTTGCGCCCGTCAAGGTCGCACCTATCTAGACATCACTGGTGAGTCACCATTTGTGCGCAAGATGCTCGCAAAGTACCAAGATGTCGCTGAGGCGTCAGGCGGCAGAGTGATTCCATTTTCTGGATTCGACTCAGTGCCTGCCGACCTAATGGCACAATTAGCGCTAGAATTCGCGGCCGCCACACAATTAAATTTAGATCGATTATCGGCCTACTACGAGCTTCAGGGTGGCCTCAACGGCGGCACACTCGCCTCAATACTTGAAATCTCTAAAGACACCTCGATCCCGACACTATTTGACTCAAAAATGCTCGTATTAGACCCAAGTTGGCCTCCCGTTCCGCCGCAAAAACTAACTCTGCACTATGAGCCGTACCTTAAATCGTGGAGCGTCCCTTTTGTCATGGCAGCGGTTAATCAAGCGGTGTTTCAACGCTCGCAGTGGCTCCGGCATAGGTTGGGCCAGCCTGTTACAACGACGCGATATGAGGAACACCAATGCTTTGGCCAAAAGATGAGCGCGTTGAAATGCTTAGCTGCGGCAGCTGCACTCGGCACTTTGGGCTCGTTAACTACCGGGGCTCTTGGTCGGAAAATCTTGCAAAAAATTGGCCCAAAGCCCGGCGAGGGACCCTCGGCAACAGTCCAGTCTCATGCATGGTTTCGCGCGCAAATGTTAGGGAGTTTAGATGGTAAGCCGCAAGTGCTCGTTACGATGAGTCGCAAGGGAGATCCCGGCAATGAGATCACGATCACCATGGCCTGCGAAGCGGCTAAACTAGCCGCTGAGGGTAAGTTCAGCACCAGGTTGTGCGGATTCCTCACTCCGAGTGTCGCCTTCTCCGGCGATCTCAAGAACCGCCTGGAGAAAGCTGGCTTTCAATTCAGTACTCAATCAATCGGCAAGAAGTGATATCCACCGGCGTTGACTGGGTACTTAAAGTACTTGGTCATAGGATGGGACGGCATCGTACACGGCACATGATTCTTCTGTACCAGCGCCAGTACCGCGACATTGCGATGATAGCCACCAATTGGCGCCACTTCTACCGGGACCACATCGATGAGGGTCTCGGAGCATTTCTCTAAATAGGTCACGCTGACGTTCAGTTGATTTTCATCAGCGGGTTGCTGAGCGATATCGACAATTTTTGCGGGATACAGTTCGCCTTGAGCTTCATCTGGTCCGGTAATGATGTCAAAGCTATGAGCCACATCTGTCTGGGCGACATCAAGTGCAGCCTGATCAGTTGCTTCCGGGCATCGGCAGTCAGGACACTTATGACCGCTCATGATTGCACCTACCGCCACGTGACGCTTGTCCGTGGGATCGCTGGATGGAAGTTCGCGCGTGATCAAAGCCTCAAAATGCTCCGTGCAACCGACCGCATAGGTCACGTTAACCGGACCGCCGCTACTTGATACGCCTGCTGGATCAATTTTTAAAATACGGCCTAAAAATACCTGCATCGGTTGCGACACGACTGCAACAGTCGATGGCTGCGAATCACAGGCATTAAGGGAAAGTGCTAAAAATGCCACTATCAAATTTTTCATCATTACTCTCCTGTATTTAAAAAAAAGGAAACGGCTGCTCAACTGTGTAACAACTCATGGACATGCATCAAGAAAGCGCGACGTCACCTTGCCACTACTATCCGTGATAAAGCAATGCACAACGCCGTAGCCGCCAAATAATGCATGGCAATGGCTCGTCAACGCAGGGTCCGTTACGTTAGCTTTGCAGCTAATTTGGCGTGAAGTGCCACTACAAGTGTAGCTCGGTGTCTTGCATGATTGCCCCGGTCCACCAGCTGTCCATTTACCAATCTCAGTATTATTTGGCGTATTGGGCGCATCAGGATTGCCTGGCACATTTGACACTAAGCAGGAATGTGAGCCATTTGGGTCAATCACTGCTGGATCCCAACCGTAACCATTACCGTTGTCGCTGCCATTCGTGCAGTAAGGGAAGTCGGCCGCCAGCGCGTTAGCGGCAAAAAGGCAAAAACTATAGATTAGCAAAATTTTAATCACACTCATGATGATCATCCTCTCTCAAAGTTAGAAGTAGCAGAGCTGACGCTAAGCCAACAATAGCTGCATCAAATCCGCCTTTGACTGGGGTTTGCATGATTTGTGCCGAACAGACATGAAAAAGCCCCGGCTTTATCAGCCAGGGCTTTTCCTATTTTGGTAGCGGGGAGCGGATTTGAACCGCTGATCTTCGGGTTATGAGCCCGACGAGATACCAGACTTCTCCACCCCGCGGTAGTGTCGTCGTTGGAGACAGGTTATAAGCCCTCGATCCTCAGGCGTCAACAAAATAGCATCAGATTTTCATATCTTCGCCCCGATGGCCATAAAGAGAGGCTCTGCCCCCCGATCTTACGAGGATTTTAAGGCCCAAGGGGATTTAGACTTGCGGAAATCCCCCCCCTAGATTACCCATTAAGTCCGCATGGAGAGATGGCCGAGTGGCTGATGGCGCACGCTTGGAAAGCGTGTTTACCCTTAAAAGTAACGTGGGTTCGAATCCCACTCTCTCCGCCACTACCTCCCAATAAAATCAATAAATTAAGCAGCATAACCATCGTCCGATACGGACGCGGTAGACGATCTACCGCAGTTTCACCGTAAAAGGAGGATAGCGATGGGCTATTACATTCGTGCGCTCACGGACAAAAAGAAGTTTCCGAAATGGAAAGTGCAGTTCATCTCGTACAAGAAGGCTGACGCTGAGAACCCGGCTGCCCCCAAACCCAAGAAGGAATGGGGACGTACCGAGAGATCGCTGGCGTGCTCTTGGCTTTCTGACACGCATGAAGGTAAACGAAGCGCGAGCTCGGGCCAAGCAACTCAATAGTCTCGAGCTCATCAAGCGCCAAGAAAACAAGCTTCGACAACTTCGCCTGGAGGAGCGTGAGACCGGCCGCAAGTACCGGGCCTTTCTTCCCGAGGAGTTCAAAGAGGAATTTGAGCGGCGATTTCTGCGGCGGCGCGACAGCCAGACCGACGCCAAACTTCGGCGTTTCACCCGCGCCCACACGCTTTGGCGGGCTGTCCAAAAACTGATCATCCATGTGAAGATCGAACCGTCCGAATGGTTTTGCAACCAGTACCAAATTTACGATTATCTCTACGAAAGTAATTTCAGCCTGTCATACAACAACAAGTTGCTCACCGTCCTCAACCTGTGGGGATTCTTTATCTGCAAGAAGCTGGATCAGCCGTTTCTACCGGTGGCGAAGCCACGCGGCTACGAACGTCAACGATTGGTCGACAACTACTACCAAAACCGCGGCGACAAAAAGCAGGGGTCTGGTCCACTGTCACCGGAAGCTCTGATGACCGCGCAAGGGAAGATGAAGGTGAAGCAATTCAATTGGCTATTTATCTCGGTGTGGCTTGGTCTTCGTCCGCTTGAGATCGACAACTTACAGAGCGGCGACTTTTGGCGGGTGGAAACACTGCCGACCGGAACGCAAATCCTTTGGGTATTCCTAACCAAGCTGATGCGCGGAAGCCAACTCACCTGCCAGGAGGTCCGCACCGTGCTTAAGGACTTAGGCTACGAACTGGTTCGCCAGCGCGGCAGCCATGAGCAATGGGTCAAAGACGGCAGAACCTTCACTCTGGCCGCTCATGGCAAAGATGCTCCGCATTATATCTTGGACGCCCTTCGAAAACTGAGCGAGGAACACCATGAAAAAAAGTAAAACTAAGATCACCCGACATGCTGTCGAGGTCCTCGAGTATCAAGTAAATATAGCTTTTGATGTCCGCGACAAAATTTACGTCGCCAGAATACCAGAGCTGGAGAACTGCCATAGCCACGGCACTACGCCGGAAGAGGCTTTGGCAAACGCCAAAGAGGCTATCGAGTTATGGCTCGAGACCGCCAAAGAGCAGGGCCTCAATATCCCCGAGCCGGTCAGTCGGCGTCAATTTTCGGGAAAATTCGTCCTTAGAACATCGCCAAACCTACATGCCACGTTAGCGCAGGAGGCCGCCCATCACGGCAAGAGCCTTAACGAGATGGCTGTCGAGTTGATCCAAAAGGGGCTCAAGGGAGTCGGGTAGCGCGTTTTGCTGACGCTTCGTCCTGACGATCATTCGATTACGAGGAAGATAACTTCGAGAGTCGAAGCGACGGCCACAAGGTGGCTCTTCGCTTGAATATAAATGACATCGAGAGCAAAGATTTCGGCCGCGAGGGGTGATAGGTGTCTAAGATTGACAATCTGTGGCAAAAGTTTAAGGGCAACGGGAAAGTCTATAATTACACACAGAAGTGGATCTGGGTTGTTGAGACGACGACGAATCATCCAAAGGGTCCGGCGATTGCTCATAAATTGGCACCGCGAACCAAGGCGCCAATAAAATTTGATATCGATGGTTTCAAAAGAGTCGATGGCAAGGCCATCGAGGGCCACTCCACTTGGTGGAAAATATGGGGACATTGCACTGCAGATCTGTATGACCATGGAAACGGCGTTCGCGTCGATGTTGTCGTAAAGTTCAAGGTTTCAGAAAATAAGTTTGGATCTGTCGTGTATGACGATGC
>Ga0315294_10004414_pt1 | contig 15329 bp, 9 predicted proteins | sample YL17G13_40_MG_FD_203626 | JGI IMG/M metagenome (GOLD analysis project Ga0315294, IMG submission 203626) | Sediment microbial communities from Yellowstone Lake, YNP, Wyoming, USA - YL17G13_40 | ecosystem: Environmental > Aquatic > Freshwater > Lake > Sediment | place: USA: Wyoming | collected... | reverse complement strand
GGGCGTCGATAAGGTCGATGTTGCCGTCATCAGTATCGGGCAAGGGGGCGGAGGCGGAAAAGGATTCGAATCGGCTATTTTGACGGTAGTGAACCTGCGGCAATTAGGCGTCCCGCATATATACGCCAGGGCGGAAGACCCGATTTCGGGCGAGGTCTTTTCAAAGGTCGGCGCGACGGAGGTTATTTATCCGGAAGTCGAATCGGCTCAGAGATGGGCGTATAAACTTATCGCACCGCAAATCAGCGAGAAAATAGATTTTGCACCGGGCTATAGTCTTGCCAGCGTCAGGGCCCCCGCCAGTTTTGACGGCAGGAGCGTTGGCGATTTACATCTCCGTCAGAAATACAGCGTCAACCTGGTCGCTGTAAAGAGAAACGAACAGGCCTGTGCCGTCAAAGGCGAAAAAGACGGAATCATCAATGTCCCTATGCCTGAAACAATTATTTATGAAGGCGACATCCTGATGGTCGCCGGCTCTGACGAGGACCTGGTTAAACTGCCGCAGGAGTAGGTTTGTCGCTCGTCGCTCGTATCTCGTGAAGCGTATGAGTATGTCAAAAAGCTAAAAACTTAAAGCGCAAAGCGCAAAACCAAAACTGAACGTTCAAAAGTTTTAAGCTATGGTTTTACACTACCGTCTCCGTAATCGTACCACCCTGTTTGGTATGACGGATCCGTTATCGTCGTAGGTGTATTCAATGGTTCTGTTGCCGCTTGACTATTTGCCACGCATCGTATTAAATTGTCAAAGAGTAATACTCAAAAATGCGTATGAATTTCTTTACCGCACGCAATGCGGATTCGCCAGCAAGCCTGTTGAGATTATCATAAGTGACAATCATACTATCCCTGCTTATTGTGTTTCTTTATCTCGAGGAGACATTTTAGAAGACCATACACTATTCTCATCGCGAAAAGACAAAACGCGCCGTTGGCACCTAACCATAGAAAAAGACTCCCCAACGAAGCATTCCTGTCAAAAATAAGGGGTAATGTGGCCACTTGCAGCAGACTAAAGCCAATACCTACAAGAATCAACACTTTGCCGTGCTTAGCCCCCGGTTTTCGGTAACCACTTCTGACGAGTCTGGTGTCGTACTTCGTTGCTGCTGTTATATAGCCAGCAATGAACACAACGCACACTAAGAACCAGATGATCAACAGCATATACACACCCTTTATTGAACCACGGGGCTAATCTGGTAATCTGGGGACACCATACCTATTTCTTTGTTTTTCATAGATAATTAAAGACAGCCGCCTATCTTTCAGATTAACAATAACCAAAACCCCTTTTTTCGTCAATCATTTTCTTTACCCCGTGAGATGGGTCGTTTCCTATCTCACTGGGGCGCCTCTTCATCTTAAATTGGCAGTTGGAAATCGGAATTTGTAAATCACCCTATACCCTAAACTTTGCGGTATTTGCGCAGCATATCGAGCAATCTTTGTATATCGTCAGCCAGAGGCGCTTCGAATTTCATTATTTTGTCGGTCGTGGGATGTTTAAATTCAAGCGTATGAGCGTGAAGCGCAACACGGTTTATAACCGGGTCCTGAACAGCGGGCCGGCTATTTTCCAATTGCCAGGGATAAACTAATTTGCCGCCATACATATCGTCGCCGACAATCGGATGCTTGATATGCGAAAGGTGTACCCTGATTTGATGCGTTCTGCCGGTATGAGGCGAGAGCTTCAAAAATGAAAATCCGCTGAATTCCTCGAGGACTTCATAAAACGTGATTGCTTCTTTTCCTGTTTCGGGCCTGACTGCATATTTTTCCCTGACCTTTGGATTAACGCCCAGAGGAGCATTTATGCGGTCGGCAGTGAGTTCCGGGCAGCCATGAACGATGGCAAGATAGGTTTTTTTTGTCTGTCGGTTCTCGAATTGTTTTGCGATTTTCCACTGGGCGACGTCGTTCTTGGTTACGACCATAACTCCCGTGGTATTTCTGTCAAGCCGATGAACAATGCCGGGTCGAAATTCGCCGAGCCCGCTGGATAACTCATCGGAATAAAACACAAGAGCGTTGACAAGTGTGCCGTGGGTATTGCCGCGTGCAGGATGAACAATTAAATCCGGCTGCTTGTTGAGGACGATTATGTCGTCATCCTCGTAGATGATATTGAGCGGGATATCTTCCGGCATAATTTCTTTGCTCGGAAGCTCGGGCAGGGTCAGCTCAATTTTGTCGCCGGTATTTACCTGAAAACTCTGCTTGACGGGCTTATCGTTTACCTTCACGCCGCCTGACTTGATTAGCTCCTGAATCATAGCCCTGCTGTAATTGCCGAATCGGCAGTGCAGATATTTGTCGAGACGATGCTCCCGCACAGAGCATCCCACATGAAGAATAAACTGTTTGCCGGCACTGTCGTCGCTGCCTGGGACAGGGAGATTTTGTTCCTCGGCCTCTGGGGTGGATTTCGGCTGGGGCTGCTTTTTATCTTTTTTCATAACAATTGCAGCAATTACGGCTCGACTGAGCTCGCCGAGGTCTGATTTGGTGCTGCGGCCCCCGTGTTATTGGGCGAGTGGACAGCCGGAATAATGCTTATCGGTTCGGCTATCGGTCCCACAGCAGGAGCCGCCTGTGTCTGCGCGGGAGCGGGCGGCGCCTTAAAGACTATCTGTTGCTTATAGTCATCCATAGTCTTGAGTCGCTGCTTTGCCTGGACGGCAGCTACTGTGGATTTGTACTCAGCATTGGATACAATTTCAGCGTATATCTGTTTTGCCTGCTCGAAATTGCCAAGTTCCTCCTCGCACAAACCCAGTCCGAACTTTGCCTGGGCGGTCAGCACCTTATTTCCTGCCGCTTTAGTAATCGCCGCAGTATAGGCGGCTTTTGCATCGTTTATCTGCCCTGCTGCTTCCTGCGGACTGGCGCTGCCAAGCCGATAGTGCAGCTCCATCCGCAGCGCATCGGCCGCTTTAATCTGGGCCAGGGCACCCATCTGATTAGTCTTTGTCTTGTCGGCTATTGTTCGCAGGTCACGGGCAGGATTAAAAAGCAGGGACGATGAATCGTAACCCTGCGACTGCGCCTGAATTATTCCGGCTTTGCTCTGCGATATCGAGCTCATCAGGCCGGTAAAGGTCTGCCGTTCGAGGCTAATGGTTCTATTGTTGTACCAGCCGTAATAAAAATATATCACTGCAACAAGCACAATGCCTGCCGCCGCATAGATAATCGTGTTTAGATTTTCCTGTGCCCATTGCGGAAAATTCGCTATCCACTCAGCCAGTTCGTTGGTTTTCAGTTCATGCCGATGTTCAGATTTCATTTTTTTCTCCGTTTCTAATTTCTAATGGACAACTGCACATAAAACGTGCCCTTAAGCGGGCCTACTCAAAGTTTGAATTGTAGCAGAAATTCTTTTATCTTGCAATAAGTCTCTTTGACCATTAAAATTTTAGCAATATGCCGATGCTTGCTGCCGGCAATCGCAGCACAGGGTATCGATTATAAATAACGGAAAGACATAAATGCTCAACAAGATAACAAAGTGCAAAATTTTTTACTTTTTACTTTTTACTTTTTACTTTTCACTTCTCCCCCCTGCTTTTACGGCAGATAAAACCAAATATATCACAATCGACGAAATCAAACCCGGGATGCAGGCCTATTGCCTGACCACATATAAAGGCACAGAAATCGAAAAATTCAATCTCGACGTGCTGAGCGTAATTAGGAATGTAAATCCAGGCGGCGATGGAAGGTCTGGCAGCAGGAATATGATTCTGGTTCAGGGTACCGACGAGCGGTTTATTCATACAGGCCCTGTTGCCGGCTGCAGCGGTTCGCCGGTATATATCGACGGTCGACTGGCGGGGGCACTATCCGCTATGTGGATGTTCAGCAAAGACCCACTTTACGGGGTAACTCCCATTGAGGAAATGCTAAGTGTAGGCCAAACCAACCCTGCCGACAAGGACTCACAGTCAGCATCCGGCAGCGCCTTTAACCTGGATTTTTCAAAGCCGATTAACTTTGTTGATATTTACAATTCTTCTGTATACGGCAGCGGGCCAACTGAAAAACGCAAGGCCGCAAATATTCACAACGATTACAGTTCCCCTGTTGGGCTACCCTGTCTATTGGTTACATCAGGCCTGCCCGCCGGTGTTTTCGAACGGCTGAATGCCTCCGTAGAGCCCTTCGGCCTGGCAGGCGCATCCGGTGGCGGAGGCACAGACGCAAATTCACAAGCCGGCGGAAATGCGGCCCTTGTTCCCGGTGCATGTCTTGCCATACCTTTAGTAACAGGCGACATATCGGTTACTGTGATAGGAACTGTAACCGATGTGGTTGACGGCAAAGTCTACGGCTTCGGACACGGTTTCTCCGGTTTTGGTGCTATTGATTTGCCTATGGCCACGGGACAGGTTCACACCGTCGTATCAAGTATGATGCGCTCATTCAAAATGGCCAGCGCCCTCGAAGTGGTGGGTGCCCTGACCGCCGATGAATCCACCGCCGTTTGCGGACAAATCGGCGCCAAAGCCAAAATGATACCGCTGACGATAGCTGTCGAACGTTACAACGACTCACAAAAACGCCTCTACAATTGCCATATTGCCGATAATCGCGTTTTTACTCCCCTGGTGCTTAGTGCCGTGCTGGATGGTGCGGTAACTATGTTAGGCGATTTGCCGCCCGACCATGCGATTGAATATAAGGTCACTATCGGCCTGGCTGATGCCAAGTCAATCTCCTTTGAAAACGTATCAACAGGCATGGGCGCCAATGAGATGATAATGGAATCCATCGGTTCGGTGACAATGCTGATGAACAATCCCTACAAGAAGGCAGATGTAAAATCGCTCGATTTCTCAGTGCGTATCATCCCGAAAAATATCATTTCGCATATCTGGTCGGTCGATTTGTCCGACTCAAAAATCAAGGCCGGCGACCAGGTTGATGTCTCCGTGGTCGTAGAATCGGTACTGGCAGGCAAGAAAAAATACCAATGCGGCTTCAAAATCCCGCAGTACCTCGAGCCAGGCACTTATGACCTGATTGTCTGCGGCGGCAGCGGCTACGAGGATTTTCTCAGACAGGCCGCACCCTACAGATTTGTTTCGCAGGATTTTACCACCCTCATCGAGGCGATGAACAACATCCTGCGTATCGGTAAAGACAAATTATACTGTATCCTCGTTTTGCCGTCGAACGGCATTGCCGTCGAAAAGGCCGAGCTGCCCGACCTGCCGGCCACCAAGGCACTTATTTTGCAGGACCCGAAAAGGACAATCAGAACCATGCCGTATCAGCACTGGCTCGAAAATAGTATCCAAACCGGCACCATTGTAATCGACAATAAAGTTATGCACATAACCGTAGAAAAATAACAGGAGTCTATATGAGAAGCAAAACTCTTAACTTTTCACTTTTCACTTTTGCCTTTTTATTTTTTAGTTTTTCCACCTGCCCTGCGGTCAACAGCAAAGTTACCCGCCAAAGCACCATTGCCGATTTTCAGAAGGGCAAACCCGAGGATGTTGTCATCGGCTCACAGGGAACCCTTCAGCTCGGACGGGCATCTGAGGTGCCGGCTGAAAAAATCGAGGATGTCTGGTCGATAAACTGCATCGTTGTAAATGACGGTTCTGTTTTCCTCGGTACAAGCCCAAACGGCGAAGTCTATAAATACAGCATGGGACAACTGACCAGGATTTACCCGCTTGAATCAGGAAAAAAACAAAAAGTCAAAAAAGACTCCAATGAGCCAAACGACGCAAATAAACCAGCCCGCACAATGACTGACAGTAACGCCGTCAAAACCGAACAATACCTTGCCAATAAGCACATTTTCGCTATGTCGACCGATATCAGCGGGCGGCTGCTGGTCGGCATAAGCGGCGTCAATGCCTCGCTGTGCCGGCTCGATAAAGGCATGATGGAAACCATCTTTGAGCCAAACGGAGTAAAATATATCCTTGATATTGCCGTCGGGACTAATGGAAATATTTATTTAGGTACCGGACCGAAAGGCATGGTGTACCAGCTTGATTCCTTCGGAAAAAATCCGCAGGTTATTTACGACAGTCCCGACAAAAATATACTTTCACTTGCGATTGGCAAAGACGGTCTCATCTATGCCGGCAGTGACGGCAGAGGACTTGTCTATAAGATAGATACGCAAACCAAAACAGCAGCGGTTCTATACGACAGTGAACAGCCGGAAATCACGGCTCTTTTATTTGCAGACAATAACAATTTATACGTCGCCGCCACCTCGGCCAACATTATCCAGCCCCAGCGTGAATTTGCCCCTGAAACGCCTTCATTAGGCAGGCCCGAACCGCCTGGTGAACCGGAAGACTTCGAAGGAACTGCTGATGAAGGCGATGTGAAGCTTAAAACCGCTAATACAAAAAAAACTCCCGAAGCTAAGGCACCGCAGAGACCGGCTCCTGTGGGCAAGGGCTTAAGACCCGAACAGGCAAGTTATATCTACAAAATCAATAAAGACGGTTTCGTAACCGATATCTTCAGTAAATCTGCTGTTTTCCTCTGTCTGGCACAACAGGATAAAAAACTCTTAGTCGGTACAGGAAATAATGCTCAGCTTTATGCAGTTGACCCTGCTTCGGAGCAGCAGGCAATGCTCTATGAGGACCAGCACGCATCACAGATAACCGCCATGGCCGTTTCCGGCGACGATTTGTACCTGGCAACAGCCAACCCGCCTCGATTGATAAAATTGGCGAAGACTTTTGCGCTAAAGGGGACATATACCTCCGACCTTATCGATGCGGGCCAGCCGGCAAAATGGGGCATGTTCCAGATTGAGGCCGACATACCAAAAAATTGCAAAGTCCTGATGGCCTGCCGCAGCGGAAATGTCAAAGATATTAACGACCCGACCTTTTCAAAGTGGTCCGAACCTGCTGAAGTAACCAGGCCCGTACAACTGCTTTGCCCGACAGGAAGGTTCTGTCAATATAAACTTCTGCTGCAAAGTTACGAGGGTAAAACAAGCCCCCTGATAAGAGAAGTTACCGTTGCCGACGTTGTCGCGAATCTGGCTCCGACGGTCGAATCAATCAATGTCACTCGAATGGATACGCCGGAAAAAAAAGGCGTATTCAAAATCAGCTATGACGGCAGGGACGGCAATAATGACAAGCTTATTTACAAAATAGATTTCAGGAAAATAGGACGGACCGGCTGGATTGAACTTGATGGAGATATCGAAGCCGACAATTTTGAATGGGACGGCAAAACCGCCGAAGACGGCCGCTACGAAATCAGGGTAACTGCAAGCGACGAAAGAAACAATACACCCGCAACCAAATTGAGCGGCAGCAGAATAAGTGACCCGGTGATTGTAGATAATACAGGCCCGGTCATTAAAAATGTCGTCTGCAAACAGGATAATAAAAACGTTACAATTACGTTTAAGGCATGCGACGAGTTAAGTGCCATAAGCCAGACGTATTACGCCGTTGACAGCAATTCGAGATGGATAGCAGCCATTCCCGACGACATGGTCTTTGATACCCTCGAAGAAGACTTCACCCTTGCGATTGAAGACCTGGCGGCCGGCGACCACGTCGTGGCAATCAAGGCTCTCGACGCCGTTGGTAATACAACATATAAAACCATGGACGTCAAAATAGACAGCAAATAACTTTTAAGCAGATGCTAAACTATGCGGTATATCGAGTTTGAAAAAATTGTTGAAACCGTCGAATCGCTCTCTATAGCAGCCGGCTATGAATTGCCCCCAGATGTCCTGCTCGCTCTCAAGAACACCGTTAAAAAGGAACCTGACCCAAAGGCCGCAAAGATACTAAAGCAGCTTATCGAAAACGCCAATATCGCAAGCGGCGAGAAAATACCGCTCTGCCAGGATACCGGCCTGACGGTGGTTTTTGTCGAACAGGGTGCCGGGACAGCAGTCAAACCGCCCGCCGAAAAACCCGATGCCACACTGCCAGATGCAATAAATGCAGGCGTTGCACGCGGCTATGACAAGGGATACCTGCGAAAGAGCATCGTCGCCGACCCGCTGAATAAACGCATCAACACCGGCTCAAACACCCCCGCCGTGATTCATCACACAATTGCACCCGGCGACAAACTTAAAATAACCGTTATGGCAAAAGGCGGCGGCTGCGAAAATAAAAGTCAGTTCAAAATGTTCAACCCAACCGCAGATGCGGCACAGGTCAGTTCCTGGATTGTTGATGTCGTAAAAAACGCCGGCGCAGACGCCTGCCCGCCGTTCATTGTTGGCATAGGTATCGGAGGAAACTTCGAGCTAAGCTGCCTATTGAGTAAAAAAGCACTTTGCAGAAACTTAAATCAGAAAAATAACGACCCCTTTTACGCCGGACTCGAAGATGATTTGCTCACAAAAATAAATGCACTCGGCATAGGCCCGCAGGGGCTTGGCGGCCAGACAACAGCCCTTGCTGTTTTGATAGAAACCGCACCCTGCCACATTGCCTCGCTTCCCGTTGCAGTCAATATCGAGTGCCACAGTCACCGGCACAAATCCGCCGTCATCTAACCTTTCTTTGCATCTATGCACAGATTAGCTATGGTGACATAATCCTGCGGTGAAATCTGTTCGGGTCTGTTTGTCGAAACTATCGAGGCCTTCTCAAAAATATCATCCCAGCCGATGATTTCGGCAAGTTCCCCAGCCGCCAGTTTCGTACAGGCCTTTAGCATTTTCCGCCGGTGCCCCATAAAGAGACTTATCACCTTGCAGAAAGTTTCTATGTCCCTGATTTGCCCTGCCTTTTTTTCGTCACGAATAAAACTCAGCATTGCAGAATTAACCTGCGGCTGGGGCCAGAAAACCGTCGGCTTTAAGACCCGCAGCATCTTCGCCTGGCCGCATGCGCTCATCAAAATGCTTAACTGCCCATAATGCCTGTCGCCCGACCCAGCGGTCATCCGGTCCGCCACTTCCTTCTGCACGGTAACATACATCGCATCAGCAACAAGTTCGGGGCCGGTAATCAAATTCATCATCACAGGACACGCCACATTGTAAGGCAGATTTGCAGCCAACAGCAGTCGCCCTGTGTGTTTTTCCCGTGCATCCTTAATCGCCTTTACAACGGTCGAATTAATGGTGTGCTTATTATCCAGAATATCGGCGTTTAGAATCAGAACATTTTTTTTGCCTTCGAGCTGCTTTTGCGCAATCTGCGCAAGGGGTTTATCTATCTCAACGGCTATCACCGCACCTGCTTTTTCGGCCAAGGCCTCGGTAAATGACCCTGTGCCGCAGCCGACCTCAAGTGCAACATCTTGCCCATTGATATTTGCCGTATCAATCAATAGCCGCATCAGGTTAAGGTCTATAAGGAAATTCTGACCAAGCCGCTTTTTAGGCCAAAGTCCTGCTGATGAAAGCAGTTGTTCGATTTGTTGTTTTATCTGCATCGAATATTATAAAGCAAAAAATTTAATAGTAACCTTGAAATGGATATTCTAACTGAAACTATTGAAAATGCAATTCAACAATATCCTTGTCGCAAAGAATATGATTCTTTTGGACGTGCTGTCCTTTATAGACATCGCTGCCCCAGATTCTGGCGCTTTTTAGCTTTTCAGCCATCTGCCGATGAATGACAACTGCCAAATCCATCACCATCGACCCTGCCGGCACCACAAACGGCTCCTTCATATCCGGCTCTTTGCCGGGCGGTTTGGCATAAACACGTATAACGTTCAGCAATTTAAAAAACGTCGGCGCCAGCTTCTCCAGCCCTTCGCCGGTTTGTGTGGAAATTGCCAAAAACTCAAATGGATGACCGCACGATTGTTTGAGGATTTCCATCGCATCGGGTTTTGCAATATCCGTCTTTGTGCAGATGCAAACCGCTTTTCTTCCCATAGTCCTGCCATGCTCATCTATGGCCGCGGTCTCTCCATTCAATAAAAGCTTCTTGGATTCGAGGAAATCCAGGCAGATTAGCATCTGCTCCTCGACATCGCCGGAAAGGTCGATAACAATTCCTATTATATCGCAGTTGCGGTATGTCCCCACCTGCCCCGGCGCACTGTAATCGGCTGTTATAGGCGGCATATCCACAAGCTCGATTTGAATATCCTCGAACTTAATCATCCCCGGCACAGGAACAGCCGTCGCAAATGGAAAATCGGCCACAACAACCTTCGCCCTGGTCATCGCAGCAACAATTGAGCTTTTGCCGCAATTGGGCGTACCCAAAAGCACAATCTGGCCTGCACCGCCTCGCTGCACGTGAAAAATATCCACGTGTTTAGCACCGGCCTTTTTCTCGCCTGCTTCTTTTAAATAGCTTAGCTTCCTGCGGAGCTCGGCTCGCATGTGGTCGGTACCCTTGTGGTTTGGGATTACACGAAGCATCTCCTCCATCGCAAGGATTTTCTCCTCGTTGGTAGCGGCACTTTTAAACCACTGTTCAGCCTTGTGATAATCAGGCGTCAAATTCGCAGGCATAAAAAACTCAAAAGCTAATAAAAATGCCAATCAATTCGGTTATTATCCGATGTTGTGCTCATACCAAGTCACTTTTACCTCAGTCTATACTATAGTTTGAACAGTTACCAAACTATTAATAACTAAAAATGGCCGGTTAATTAAATTTATGGCTATAAAAAACATCGAACAAAAACTGCGTGCTCTGACGATAACAATTGTAATTGAAACAACTTATCGTAAGAAAAGCCGTATGATGACCGATTGAATTCGGCAAAATCCGATTGGTCTGTCATTGGGCATTATAGGTAGATTGGGAAGACATGGAAACAAAGCAGCAAGAACCTTCACAAAAACTGCCCCAGGCAGGGTCTTCAGCAGATAAGAAGTTTGTGCCAATCTGCAGCATATGCGGAGAAAAACATTGGGCATTTCACCCTTTAGTACCCTGCGTCAATGTAAATAAAGCTAAGGCCAAAGCAAAAGAGGAGAAAAAAGCCCTTGCAGAAGCCCGGAAAAAGGCAGAGGCCGAGGCCAAAGCCAGGGCTCATGCTGAAAAAAACGCCATCATGGAAGCCCAGGAGAATGCAAAATACCAGGCACGGTTACGGGTCGATGCTGAAAAACAGTTAGAAGCCGCCGATGAATATATCAGTGAGCTTAGGAAGCAATTTATAGTAGAGGTTGAGACGGGGCGAAAGCTCACATCTGAGGTTGAGACTGAACGCAAGACCAGTATGCAGGCACAGGCAAAGCTAAAGGTTGAAGCACAGACAAGGCTTGAAGCTGAAAAAAGAATTAAAGAACAAGCGGGGGAAATAACCAAACTCCAGATTAAAACCGCAAATCTGGTCCAAATTCGCAAAGATGAATTTGCCCAGGCGGAACAAAGGGGCAGTATTTTGGAGCGGGAAAAAACCGAGATTGAGGCACAGACACAGAAGCAAATCAAAACCTACTCTGAGCAACTGGCCAGCTTAAAAATAGAAAATGCGGAATTGATTTCGCAAATGAAATCCGAGCTGGAGTTGAAAGCCGGGAACTACGCCGACTCCATAATTAAGGCAAAGGCCGAGGCATTGGAAGCACTGGCAAGCCAAAAAGAAAAGATGGAAGCCGAAGCTAAGGATACTATTGCCCAAATCAAATCCCAGGCTGCAGATGAGACTGCAAAACTACAATCGGTAATCCAGGAGAAAGACAAAGAATATCAGGCTCAGTTAGAAGAGACCGAGGAGAATAATCAGCTTGAACAGCAGAAAAAACTTGAAATTGAGTACAAGCTTCAAGCTGCCGGCGAAAAAATCACATGGATTCAGGAGCAATTGCGTTTCGAAACACAAGACTTACACAAAACTGAAGATATACTCAAGTCAGAGCAACAAGCCAGGATTGACGCCGAACAAAAGATATCACGATACAGTGAGGTGATTCAGGAAGAGCGTTCAAGAGCAGCATCTGAAGCACAAGCCAAGCTTGATGCTCAACAAAAACTTGCAGGTCTGGAAGATGAATTAAAAGCATTTAAGGCACAGGCAGAGCAGGAACTGCTAAATCACACAAAAGCATTGGCTCGTGCCGATGAGAAAGCTAATTTTGCCGGGGAGGAACTTATCAAAGCCCAACAGCTTGCTCATGAAGCACAGGAAGCGATTCTGGCTGAAAGAGAAAAATGGAGTGTCGAAACTGATGATTTAGTCTCCAAAATAAAAGCTGAGACTTCAATTGAAATTCAAGAACTCAAATCGCAATTAGAAAATAAGACGGCGGAGTATATTCGGCTGAATAGGGAAGCTGAGACAAAATTGCAGGAGGAATCGCGGCTTAGAACCAAGGCGGAAGAAAAAGTAAGAAATTATGATTTGCTCATTAGAGATATAAAGGGAAGGGCTGAGAAAAAAGTTTTTGTTCAAGCGGAGCAAAGGGCCAAGTCCATAGCCAAAGAGTGGGTAAGGCGTGAAACGATTGCGAGGGAGCAGGCCCAAGCCAATGCCCAGGACGAATCACAGCAAAGGGCCGAATCAGAAAAGAAATTGAAATTAGCGGGCGATGAATTGTCCGAACTCCGGGAACAGATGAAGATTCAGGCCAAAGCAAAAATCGCCGCCGAATCCCAGGCAGAGGAATTCAAGCAGGCAACGCTGCAGGCACAACAGCAGAGTAAATCTTTGATGGAGCAGTTAAGCCAAATCAAAGATGAAGCCGCGGAAACAGTGGCAAAAGTGAAATCAGAGCTTGAGCAGAAAGCGGCCCGGTACGCAGAAGCAGTCGCTAAATTACATAATAAAACCGTTGAGATACTCGCGGAACAGCAAAAACTCTTTGAATCCAAGGTTGCAGAAGAATCAGCGGAATTTAAATCGCGGATGCAGGAAAAGGTTCAGGAATACGAAGCCAGGCTTGAGGAATCTGCAAGGAAAGAGGAATTAGAACGTCAGTCAAGGCAGGAATCTGAGCGATTGCTTACGAGCGCACGCCAGGGAGTCGCACAACTTCAGGGCCAGTTAATTTCTACGTCGGAAGACAAACGCGATGCAGTGTCAGCACTTGAAAAGAAAGAGCAGGCGGTCAGCGAAGCTCAACAGCAGGCAAATGCTTTGATAGAACAAATCAACCAGCTTAAAATAGAGACGGCAGAGACTATTGCGAAAGTCAAATCCGAGCTTGAGCAGAAAGCTGCCCAGTACGCAGAAGCAGTTACGAAATCACATAATAAAACCGCTGAGATACTCGTTGAACAGCAAAAACAGTTTGAATACAAGACAGCGGAAGAATCAGCGGAATTGAAGTCGCAGCTCGAGGAAAAAACCAGGGAATACACGGCTTTGCGGGAGCAGGCCGATGCTGAAGCAAAGGCCAGGCAGCAAGCCGATCAGGAAGTTAAATCTTTGATGGAACAGTTAGCCGAACTGAAGACTCAGGCCGCTGAGACTGAAGAACAAATTAAATCCGAACTGGAGCAGAAAACGGCACAGTACGCGGAAGCAGTAACGAAATCTCATGCTAAAATCGCAGAGATACTCGCTGAACAACAAAAGCTCTTTGAATACAAGGCTGCAGAAGAATCAGCAGAATTTAAATCGCGGATGCAGGAAAAGGTTCAGGAATACGAAATCAGGCTTGAGGAATCTGCAAGGAAAGAGGAATTAGAGCGTCAGTCAAGGCAGGAATCCGAGCGATTGCTTGCAAGCGCGCGCCAGGGAGTCGCACAACTTCAGGGCCAGTTAATTTCTACGTCGGAAGACAAACGCGATGCGGCGTTGGCTCTTGAAAAGAAAGAGCAGGCGGTCAGCGAAGCTCAACAGCAGGTAAATGCTTTGATGGAACAAATCAACCAGCTTAAAATAGAGACGGCCGAGACTGTTGCGAAAGTCAAATCCGAACTTGAGCAGAAAACGGCCCAGTACGCGGAAGCAGTTACGAAATCACATAATAAAACCGCTGAGATACTCGCTGAACAGCAAAAACATTTTGAATACAAGACAGCGGAAGAAATTGCTAAAGTCAAGGCCGAGGCGGCGGAAGAATCAGCGGAATTGAAGTCGCAGCTCGAGGAAAAAAACAGGGAATACACGGCTTTGCGGGAGCAGGCCGATGCTGAGGCGAACTCGGAACGGCTGGCACGAGCTGAGATTGGAAATCAAATTGTTATCATAAATGAACGAGCAGCCCATTTTGAAGAGCAGTTGAATACCCAGACCGCTCTTAGACAGGAAGCCAGTCAGGAAGTTAAATCTTTGATGGAACAGTTAGCCGAACTGAAGACTCGGGCCGCTGAGACTGAAGAACAAATTAAATCCGAGTTGGAGGAAAAGGCGAGGAACTATGCGGATTCTATTGCGAAATTCAAGAATGAAGCGGCCGAAGCGTTAGGTAAACAAAAGCAGGAATTGGAGGCTGAAGCTTTGGAGTTAGTTGCCAAGGTGAAAGCGGATGCCGAGCAGGAAATTTTAGCTCAGCGTGCAGAGTTCGACGATAAGATAGAAGAGTACGAAACTTTGCTTGAGCAGGATAAAGCAGATACCGAACTTAAGGTTAGTGAATACTGTGACAAGCTTGAACAGGTAAAAATGCAGGCTGAATTTGAAACAAGAACGATGCTGGAAGATGAAGAAAAACTTAAGGCAATAGGCGAGAAACTGGCAGGACTGGAACAAAGATTAATCGAGCAAATCACGGCAAGAAAAAGAGCCGAGATTTTATTAAGGAATGAACATCGAGCCAGAGTTGAGGCGGAGCAAAAAATACAGACTGTGAAACAGGCCCGAAACCAGCAGCAACCTATTTGTGAGATACGAGGTGCTGTTTAATCCTTTATACCTCTATCAATCTTGTAAGGTGAGGTCTTTACCTCACCATTTTCTATAGGAGAGTTGCCACATAAATACTATAAACCAATTAAAAAAGCAAAGAAAATTAATTCGCCTGCCCCCTGCTAAGAGAAGAAAGAACTTGAAGAGATATTTTTAAGGACTCATAGATATTTAATTGTAAGTTTTTTTTACGGTGGCTTTCAGCCACCTTTTTCAGTCGATTCCTCGCTCCGACTCGGATTACAAGTCTATGCCCAGGTCATCTTTTGTGATGATGCTCTCGAACTTATAGCCGGCCTGGGTGATGTTTTCGCCTGCCCCCTGCTTACGGTCTATTACAGCTACGATTTTTTTCACCTTTGCCCCTGCGTCGGTAATGATTTTTGCCGCCTCGAGCACCTGGCCGCCTGTCGTAGCTATATCTTCAACAAGCAGCACCACATCGCCCGCCTTTAATACGCCCTCGACCATCTTGCCTGTACCGTAACCTTTTTTGCTGTTGCGGATTATGACCCAGTTTTTGCCTGTGGCCATAGCCGTAGCAGCAGCCAGAGCAACTCCGCCGAGTTCTGCGC
>Ga0315294_10004413_pt1 | contig 15330 bp, 9 predicted proteins | sample YL17G13_40_MG_FD_203626 | JGI IMG/M metagenome (GOLD analysis project Ga0315294, IMG submission 203626) | Sediment microbial communities from Yellowstone Lake, YNP, Wyoming, USA - YL17G13_40 | ecosystem: Environmental > Aquatic > Freshwater > Lake > Sediment | place: USA: Wyoming | collected... | reverse complement strand
GAGGATCATGGGTGGATTTACAGGGTATTGGGCAAGGTATATTGCGAATCCGCCCTTGCCTCTGCTGGCAAGGCAAAGGAAAAAAGGTTTTCCCAGGCGATAGGCTATTTAGGCAAGGCAGTAAAGTGCGCAGAGGATGCCCGTAACCAGACAGATAAAGCCTACGCGCATTATGAGCTAGCCGTGGTCTACCGCCATTTAAAGAATTTCCCCTTAGCCGAAGAGAATATCAAAGTCGCCCTCGAGTATAAACCTGAAGAAGAAAGTTTTAGAAGATTTTTAATTGCGGATGACAAGGATAAAGAGGCCCTTGTAGATAAAGAATTAAATCAAGCCAAGCTCTTAAGAGACAGGAATGAGCTGCAAAAGGCGGTCGATAAAATAAACGGCATATTGGCTGAGCATCCCAATAGCACCAAAGCACTAGCCCTTTTAGGAGAGATACGCCTTATGGAAAAAAACTTTTCAGAATCTGAGCAGGTTCTCGAAAAGGCATTAAGGGTTAACTCAGATAGAGAGGATCATGGGTGGATTTACAGGGTATTGGGCAAGGTATATTGCGAATCCGCCCTTGCCTCTGCTGGCAAGGCAAAGGAAAAAAGGTTTTCCCAGGCGATAGGCTATTTAGGCAAGGCAGTAAAGTACGCAGAGGATGCCCGTAACCAGACAGATAAAGCCTACGCGCATTATGAGCTAGCCGTGGTCTACCGCCATTTAAAGAATTTCCCCTTAGCCGAAGAGAATATCAAAGTCGCCCTCGAGTATAGGCCAGAGGAAAAACATTTTAAAGAACTTCAAGAGATGATTGCCAAATAATAAACTCCGGAGATCTATATGCCTCATGAAAATAAGTTTGGACAAATTACTTTCTGTTGGAATGTGAATTATAAGTGCAATTACCGCTGTCCGTACTGTTTTTTTTATAACAGATGGGCGGAGGTTATAAAAGACGATAAAAATTTCTCTAAAGAGTTATGGTTAAATAGCTGGAAGCGCATTTATGATATGTATGGAAGCATACGGATAGAAACAGCGGGAGGCGAGCCTTTCGTTTTTAAATCGTTTACAGAATGTATTAACGAAATCTGTAAACTTCATACCTTTCGGGTCACTACAAACTTGTCCTGTTCGATAGAAACTTTAACCTCCATCGTGGAACACAATTCCCCGGAAAGGCTGCAATGGAATACGAGCTTCCACCCTCATTTCGCCAAACTAGAAGAATTCTTAAAAAAAGTATCATTTTTGAAAGAAAATAAATTCGAGGTTTTAGTAATGTATGTTGCTTATCCTTTCCAGCTGAAACAGATACCATATTTAAGGAAGGTTTTTAATGAAATGAATGTTGAGTTTTTTGTCCAGGCATTCCAAGGAGAATACGAAGGAAAGTCATACCCAGGCGCTTACGGCAATGACGAAGAATCGCTTATATATAATAGAAGCGAGGATTATATTTCGGCGGATAATAAAGGAAGCGGTCTAAAGAATCTTATAGAGAATCAGCTGTCAGAGGCCGTGACTAAAGGAAAACTATGCCTAGCCGGACATAAATACGCATTTGTCGATTCTAACGGTATCGTATATAGATGCACCCGGGAAAGAAAACATCCTATGGGAGATTTCTTAAATCAGGACTTCAGGTTATTGGAGCATCCTCTTCCATGTGAATTTGATAAATGTCCGTGTGAATTCACCTGGTTGGTAGGGGAAACTCAGGATTACGGAATAAAAACTAATGAAGATAAAGCTAGCCCGGCCTTGATTTCGGTTGCTATATCCGATAATCCTCCCTCAGCCTCAAGCGATACAAAAGGAGAAAATACCCCATCTTTTAAATATCCGCCTCCCGGCAGGATTTTTTTCTGTTGGGATATATGTTTTTCATGTAATTATAGATGTTCATACTGTTACCTTTCCGGGAACCATCAAGAGCATCATTCCGGGAAAAGCCCTTATCTTGGAATTCAGGCGATGGCAGAAGTCTGGAATAGGATCTATAAGAAATACGGGAAGTGCCATATCCATATTTCCGGCGGCGAACCTACGACGTATCCGGATTTCTTTGCTATAATAGCTGAGCTTTCATCAATGCATGCCTTAGAGTTTGATACTAATCTATCTTTTGACCCTTCAATTTTAATTGAGAAAGTAAAAGCAGAAAAAGTAAAAATCAACTCGAGTTTCCATGCGGATCACGCTGATTTCAATACTTTTTTCTCGAAGGTTCTGAGACTGAGAGATAAAGGGTTTAAAATCGGGGTTTCGTATGTAGGCTACCCCCCATTCTTGCCTAGATTAGAAGAATATAGAGAAATATGCAACAGGCATAATGTTGAGTGGGCTGTTCAGGCTTTTCGGGGGACTTTTCAAGGCAAAGAATATCCATCCTCTTATACAGACTCAGAAAGAAAGCTTATTAATGCTCTACCAGAAGGAAGTGCAGGCGATGGAGCCGTAACCAAAGAGATATTAAAACATCATACTGAAGAGAGGGCAAAGAGAGAGCGTGAACGGCGCCTCTGTCGAATGGGGCAAATGCTCGTTAAGATTTATCCGAACGGCAACGCATTTAGATGTTGCGCTTCTGCCGAAGAAGGCGATAAGGTCGGCAATATCTTTGAAGAAGCAGATTTTAAATTATTAGATGAGCCGAGATATTGCGAGAAAGCTATCTGTCCCTGTTGGAGGGCGATGATTGTAGGCAAGGAAAGCCAGTGGCAGCATTACTGGTATATGATGTAGCGATGAATGATAGAGGGTTAGGCATTACTTTTGGCTGGGATTTGTGTTATACTTGCAATTACCGTTGTCCTTATTGCGGCGTTTGGGAGAAAAAATCTGAAAATGATTTATTTTTGAGCGCACAGGAATGGATGCGTATTTGGGACGGGATATTCGAAAGATATGGCTCCTGTCGTATATATATGTCGGGAGGCGAACCAGGCACCTACCCCGGTTTTTATGAACTCGTCAAAAGATTGACCGAAAAACACCTTGTGGATATCTGTACAAATTTATCATGGGACGTTAATAAACTCATGCCGGAGATCTCTCCTGATGGCCTTAGGATTTCCGCTACCTTTCATCCGAGCTTTGCCGATTTTGAAGAATTCTTAGCCAAAATCCTTAAAATCAAGGGTTATCTTTCCAATGCCCAGATTTTCTACGTAGCGCATTCCGGCCAGATTAAAGATATGCCTGAACGCAGCCGCAAACTTAAAGCAGAAGGGGTTAATTTGATTCCGCTCCCCCTAAGAGGCAACCAGGTTGTTCTTAATACCGAAGAGGAGAAAAAGATAATAGAGGAGGTAACTCCTTATTCCGGGGAAAAGAGGGATTACCAATTACAGCGTATTTCTCCTAAGGGCAAATTTTGCCGCGCGGGCCAACAGTATGCCGTTATAAGAGCTAATGGTTTTGTTGACCGCTGCAGCCAATATGAGAATTGCAGCGTTGGAAATATTCTTGATGCGGAGTTTAGGCTTTTCGATGACCCGCGGATGTGTTCAAAGGATTATTGCCCTATAGAATCACAATGGATAGTAGGATGAATGATTAAACCCAGATTAAAGAAATGAAAATTGCCTTACTAAAATGTCCCTCTATCGAGCCTTCTTTTCCGGATATTGCATTGGGTTATTTCAACGCTGTTCTAAAAAATGAAGGTCATGAGGTTTTTATATTCGACCTGAATATCGATTTTTTTAATTTGATAGATGTCGAAGAGAGAAAGAAATGGTTTACTAGTAATTTGGATGCGCTTTTTAAACAAACAAAGAAAATTATTGACGAGATTCCCGCAGCGATTGATAGCTATGCAAAAAAGATAGCTGATATTTCTCCAAGGGTTGTTGGTTTTTCGGTTTGGAATTCCAATGTTTATTTCAGTCTTCAGCTCGCAGAGAAAATTAAAGATTTAAATAAAGATATAATGATAATCTTCGGCGGCCCTAAATGTTTCCCCTTAAGGGGCGGCGAGAAATTAGCGAGAGACAAAAATGTGGATATTGTTGTTTATGGCGAAGGTGAGCACACACTAAAAGATATAGTTAATTCCATTGAGAAATCCGGAGAAACAAAAACCTTTCCCGGGACTATCACCAAGTGCCCCCAAGGAATAATTGATCATGGATTCCCAAAACAAATTGAGGATTTAGATGCACTTCCATTTCCGGATTACCGGGATTTTAGGTTAGAATTATATCCAGAAAGATATGGGTTATATATTTTTTTTAATCGGGGGTGCATAAATAAATGTGTTTATTGTTCCGTATCCGGAACCTATCCACTATTTCGTTTCCGCTCTGCAAGTTCCATTTTTGAGGAAATGAAATACCAAGTCAAACAGCATCCCCAGATATCTAATTTTGGTGACGCCTCCCCAGCTTTAAATGCAAATATTAAACAACTAAATCAACTATGCGAATTAATAATTAGCAGTGATCTACATGTTGCTTGGGGAGGACAGGCGATGATTCGTTCAGATATGAGCGAAGAATTAATAAAGAAAATGAAAAAAGCAGGATGCTCAAATTTATCTTTTGGCATGGAAAGCGGTTCGCAGAAGGTTCTTGAAAAAATGGGGAAACCATATAAGGTAGAGGATGCCGAGCTACTTTTACGTAGGACATATGATGCAGGAATCAAAAATAATATTAATTTTATAATTGGCTTTCCTGAAGAGGATCCCCAAGATTTCTATAAAACCTTAGAATTTATTACTCGGAATAAAAAATATTTAGAAAAAATAACCAGCAGTGCAACTTGTTGGCTTGAGCCGTATTCATATCTATATAATCACCCTGAAGAATTTGGTATCGATTGCGGTGAAAAATGGGATAATAATTTTTACCTTTCTTGGTTCAAAGGGAATAAAAATACACTGAAAATTAGGAAAATAAGAAAAGAGATATTTGATACTTTTACTTCAGGCATAGGAAGGAAGCCGTACGGTGGAGAATAATATGTTGGCAGTTGAGAAATTCACTTCCTATGTCTCTGCGAGTAGATAGATTTGTACTTAATTCAGAATAACAAAAATGCATTATTGAAGAGATAGGTCTATGGATAATAAATGAGTAAGGTAATAGCAGCAAGAGGAGATAGAGTTAGGGGCGTTATTAAAGAATTAGAGCATTTTTACCGCTCTACGGAATTCGGGCCTATTCATTCCGAAGAGGGTAAAATTTTAAAGATCTTGATCGAGCTTTCGGGAGCAAAAAGCATATTGGAAATCGGAACTTCCATAGGCTTCTCCGGGCTTTGGATATCTTTGGGTATAATGCAAACAGGAGGGGAATTAATAACGCTTGAAGTTGATCCGAGGCTGGCAAAAATAGCTAAAGATAACTTTAGGAGGGCCGGAATAACAGATATAGTTACGCTTTTAGAGGGGAACGCTTTTGATGTCTTGCCATTGCCGAAAAAGGATTTCGATTTTGTTTTTTTGGATTCGACCAAGAATGAATATTGGGATTTGTTTAATCTTTTCTTTGATTCAGTCAAAGAAAAAGGGATTATTGTTGCCCATGATACAAATTGCGAAAGAGAAAAGATGGGGATTTATCTGGAAGGGATAAAGAACCACCCCGGATTAGATACTGTGATGACCTTCACATACGATGATAAATTAAGAGACATTATATCTACCGGTATGGCTATAAGTTACAAGAAAATCGCTTCGCGATAAGACCCTTCCTCTATCGGATTTAGGAAGGTCTATCCTTTTTAGGATAACTTTAATACGATTTTCAGTGGTTAGGAAAGTGTTTTATACTTTCCTATACCATAAAAAACCTAAGAATAGCCCTTAAGCCTTTAGCCAGATACTGTGTTTATTGAATAGGATGGTAAAAGTAAAATAAGCTATGGTTAGAAAGGAAGGATCGGAAGAATATAAACTGAAATTCGCCAGGCCTACACCGCCTTATCGCGTCTTTGCGACGTGGAACATACATTATGCCTGTAACTACAGATGTAGTTACTGTCATGCCCCGAAGCCAGAACACAAAGGTGCCAGGAAAGGGGTTTATATAAGCCCTGCCGCATGGTTAGATATTTGGAAAGGCCTGTACGATAGATACGGTACGTGGGAGATTCTAGTGAGCGGCGGCGAACCGTTCGTCTACCCTGGTTTCTTGGATCTTGTTATCGAATTATCTAAGATGCATTTTGTCGGTGCCTGTACTAATCTGGAATGGGACGTATCCCGTTTTGTCAAATTTGTGAAGCCCGAGAGAGTAAGGATAGAAACAAGTTTCCATCCAGAGTTTTCCGATTTAAACGTTTTCGTAGAAAAGTTAAAAATACTGAAAGAGAATGGTTTTAATCCTACGGTTAATTTTGTGCCCTGGCCACCTTTATTGGATAAGATGAAGAGCATAAAAGATGCGGTGGAAAGCGCATCTTGCCTGCTTACGTTACAACCATTTATAGGCCGATATGAATCCAGGCTTTATCCGCAGGGCTATACTGATAAAGAAAAAGAATACTTTAATATTTTTAAAGACGAATGCAACCTAAAGACCCTTAATTTTAAGACTACAAAGGAATCCGATGCTACTAAAGGAAAATTATGCAGAATGGGCCAGAATTATGTTTTTATCCATCCCGATGGAGACGCATCCAGGTGTTGTCGGGATCACAGCTTTTCTTTAGGCAACATCATCAAAGGGAGTTTCAGCCTCTTAGAAGAGCCTAAAGAATGTCAGGCAGAGAACTGCAATTGCTGGAGGTGTATGTTAGTAGATAAAGAAGACTTTTGGCAGCAGCATTGGGGAAGGCGGGAAATATCCAGCATGGCATTGGATAGGCATAGCCACGGCAGGGTTAAAAGAGATTTTAAGATAACGCTGGTACAACCTCCGGCATGGGGTATCTTTGAGCCACCGGTAGCTTTAGCGCAATTGTCTTCTTGCCTTAAAAATAACGGTTATGATGTTTCTGTATTAGACTTAAATATCGAGCTCTATCGGAAGCGCAGAGAGGAATACAATACGGTTTGGGCCATAGAGCAGAGCAGCTTTTGGGGCAGCGAAGAGAAAGTAAGAAATTTCTTCAATGACAACAGGGAATTGATAGAGACTTATTTGGATATAATTACAGAGAAGAAGCCGGACTTAATTGGATTCTCGGTTAATGTATGCGCCCTCCATGCTACCCTTGAATTATCAAGAAGGATTAAAGAGAAAATGCCGGAAGTAAAGATAATCATCGGTGGTCCTATATTTTTCGTCCCGATGGACATAGCTTCTATACTTAAGCATGATTGCATAGACATAATAGTTTACGGAGAGTCGGAAGAGACCCTTTCTGAGCTGCCGATGTTTCTTATCGAAAATAAAGAACTCACTTACTGTAAGGGGATATATTTTAAGAAAGGAGGTAAGATTGTAAAGACCGAAGAGCGCCCACCGATAGATAATCTGGACGAGTTGCCTTTTTTGGATCTGCAAAGCTTTCCCAAAGATAAGTATGACCCTCCCGGTCATCTGGGGAAACATGTTTCCTTAATGACAAGCAGAGGCTGTATCCTGAATTGTGTCTATTGCGGGCCAAGGGCATATTGGCGGGGTTTTCGTTCCATGAGCGGCAAGAGGATATATGATGAGATAAGATATCATATCCAACAAGATCCTGAAATAGAGCACGTAGAGTTTCTGGATTTGGAGCTAAATGGTAATCTCAGAGCCTTGGAGGAGTTATGTGAATTGATGGTTCTGCGACCACCCAAGAAGGGTTTGAAGTGGCACGCTAATATCGTGATAAGACCGCAAATGAACCGCGAATTGTTCTTAAAAATGAAGCTAGCCGGTTGCTGCCATATTTCTATCGGGATAGAAACAGGTTCTCAGCGGGTGCTGGATTTAATGAGGAAAAAATATAAAGTAGAAGATGCAGAGGCGGCTCTTAGGTATGCCTACGAAGCGGGAATCCACGTGACCACAAATTTTATGTTTGGTTTTCCCGGAGAAACGAGGGATGATTTTACTCTCACCCTGGATTTCCTGCGTCGCAACTACAAGTTTATCGGGACCGTTTATCCCAGCAGGACCTTTTGCACTATTGAGCCCTTCAGCTACTTGGCGGAACACCTGTCTGAATTCGGAGTAACTATTGTTCCCGATAATAACCTTTATTGGGAATCTAGCGATGGCAGAAATACGTACCCGGAAAGGCTCAACCGTTGCGAGGAATTTTCTAAACTCGCTGCGGAATTAAGAGTTTCAGTAGGTCTGGGGTTACAGACATCCCTGGAATTGGACCGCTATTATAATTTAGGTTATTATTATGATTGCAAGGGTGATTCTCAGGAAGCAATACGGTATTTTTCGGAATATCTTAAGCTTGACCCAAAAAATAATATAATCAACGAAAAAATGCGGGAACTCCAGAATAGAAATATTATGGTAAACGATAGAAAGGAAACTGCTACGCTAGCTGTTAGCTCAGTAGATAGCCATAGAGAAGATTTTGATTGTCAGCGCAACGGCGAGGTTTCCTTTAACTGGGATATCCACTGGGCCTGCAATTATCGCTGTCCATACTGCTGGTTTTATGGTCAGTGGGCCGAATTAAAAAGACATAACAGGTATCTTGCTACAGCAGAACTGATGAAGATATGGAACGGTATCTATGAGAGATATGGCAGCGTAAAGATTGCAATAACGGGAGGGGAGCCTTTTCTGTATCCTGATTTTGGCGAATTTATTAAAGAATTATCCGGAATCCACAGGGTAGAAATCATTACCAATCTTTCTACGGATATTCAAACATTTGTTAAAAGCGTTAATTCCCAAAATGTAAAAGTCAACCCTTCTTTCCACTTCCTGTTTGCCAATTTTGATGACTTTATAAAGAAGGTCAACCTTTTGAAGGAAAATGGCTTCTTACAAAGCGTTTCTTACCTTGCCTGGCCACCCTTGATTCCCAGGGTCGATTATTATGCAGAAAGATTCAGGCAATACGGAGTAAATATCTCTATACAATCTTTTTTTGGCGAATACAGAGGAATGAGGTATCCTGATGGATATAGCGAGGAAGAAAAAAAGATAATACTGCCTCAGATCGGCAAGAGAGGGGATAAGCCTTTTCAGACCGAGCCTTTGCAGACTAAAGGAAAGTTGTGTGCTGCCGGTCACAAATACGGAGTGATTCATCCTGATGGGGCTGTATTGAGGTGCGGGGGTATGAATTCCTCTGAGGCAGTAGCCGCCGTAGGAAATCTGTTTGAAGGTAAATTCAGGCTTTTCGATAAGCCCGCACCTTGTACATTTGAGATATGCCCTTGCAATGAATGGGCAGTGCTCTTGGTAAATGAAGAAGCTAAAACGGTCAACATAATCAGCGATGATGTTCAACCCGTAAGACCACAAGAAGAAAGAAATGATTTAGTGCTATTAGACGGGAGAAACGAGCATTTTGTTTCTGAGGTAATGAAGCAAGGAGGCAATGGCGGGCCGTTAAAAGATAAAGTTTCGGTTACCTGGGATATCCACCATAGATGTAATTATCATTGTCCGCATTGCTGGTTTGAAGAAGATCGGGCAGAGGCAGAAAAGGATAACCTTTATATGTCCGCAGACAAATGGGTTGATAAGTGGAATGCCATGCACGATAAATATGGAAAAATAAATATAATCATTTGCGGCGGTGAGCCGTTCTTGTATCCCGATTTCAATAGCATCGTTAAAGGTGTATCACAAAAGCACAAAATAGAGATTATCACCAACGGTTCGTGTATTTCCGATGACTTTATAGATAAAGTGGATCGAAACAATATAAGTATTTCGTTGAGTTTCTACCCCTATATAGTTAATCCGAAGGAAATAGTAAACAATATAAAGAAGCTTAGGAAGAAAAACTTTGCGGTAGGCATTACCTATATCGCCTATCCGAAGCAGTTTGGGGCGTCCAGCTTTGAAAAGATTAAGTTATATAGGCAGGAATTTAAAGAATTGGGATGCACATACTTTAATCTTACAAGTTATTGGGGCAGACATGACGGTCTGGATTATCCCGACGCTTATACCGAAGAAGAAAAAAGATTTATGATGGAATATTCGGATAACCAGACCTCTTTTGTATTGAGCGCTAAAATAGAAAGCTCCAAGGGGAGGTTATGCTGGGCAGGCGGAAGATACGCCTTGATCGATGCAAGGGGCCGTGTTCTAAGGTGCGGTTCTAGTGGTGTCATGATCGGCGACATTCGTGACGATAATTTCAAGCTCCTTGAAAAACCAGAAAACTGCCCCGTTGATTTCTGTAAATGCAGCGAATATAAATCACCGGATTAAGGCCTTGAGCAGGAAGAAAGAATATGGAAAATTTTATTTCTCTCCGTATATCAGGAATTAGAAAAATAATAAAGGGGGCCGGGAAGATTCTCGTCGCTTTACACCAAAAAGAAGAAACACATATTCGGCAGAATGTGCTATTGGTTGACGGAAGTTTCATTTTGCCCAATAACTTCGCTTTAATAATACAAGAGGTTAAGCAGAAGTTTAAGAATGCCAAGCTTGTGGTATTGACTGTTCAGGATAAAAAAGAATTTATTAAAAATAATTTTCCTGATGTTGAAATAATTGTTCCCGAAAACAGAATTAAGCCAAAAGGATACCAAGTCACTATTCAACTGTTATTATTGTTACGGAGAAATTTCAAGTTTGTTATATTATCATCGCTCGATATCTTCCCTGTGTTAATTTCTTTAATCTTTTCTCGATGCCCGATTCTATTGCATAACAGATGGTTAGAGTGGTATATATTAAGGCAGAGAACTTTATCCGATGTTTTGCGCGGCGTAAAGAGTGCAGATAGAAATCGCAGAGGAATAAATAAAGGAATTAAAGATGCCATCAAATCCTTTGGAAGGATTTTTGCCATTCTGTCCGATGTAAAAGGGGAAGATATAAAATCCCGTATCTTAATACAGGATAATGGCTATACTGAAAGCGGCTATATATTGACTGCTGTCCGAAAAGTAGGAGAAATTTTTATCAATCCTGATATAACTCTATTAACCCTGGCGGAGCGCAAACAGGATTTTATTAATGCTTTTGCGCAGATGAAATTGGTTATGGTTGGAGAAAACGATAATCGAAACAGTTTGGCTGTTCAGATGTACCGAATGCGTAAAGATAAATTTAATTATCTGGTTCTTACTGCTTTAGATATCATCCCTATTTTAATTTCTTTTTTATTCTTTCGGGTGGAGGTTTTGCTATATAACCGATGGCATCAGTGGTGGAGCTTAGAATTAAGGAATATATTTGGATATCTTAAAGAAATTTTAATTTTCCTTGCGATGATCCCAGTTTTGCTGTATTTATTTTTTACCGCAGCCTTTATTTTATTAAGAACACATTTTAGGTTGAGATTGACAAATATAAAATCCATTGTTCCCGAGAAGAAATGAAAATTGATATTCGACAATTTGATGTAAGGCAATTCAGTTCTGATAAAATTTTAAAACATTTGGATCGGGTTAATGAATGGCTAAAAGGTGGAAATCCATCTCCGATTACGGTTGAATTAGATATGACTAATATATGCAATCATAGATGCCCCGAATGTGTTGTGAATTATTTCAGGGTCGCTGATAATAGTTTTCTATCACAGCATGTTGCTAAAAATATTATTTCACAACTAGCAAAGAATAAAATAAGAGGATTGATATTTACCGGAGGAGGTGAGCCGCTTTGTAATCCTCATACTTTAGATATGGTAGAGCTGGCAAAATCTAAAGGTTTAGATTTAGGTTTTATTACAAATGGGTCGCTTTTGAATGATAAGTCAGTCAGGGTTATATTAAAGAATTGTACGTGGATTAGAATTTCTTTAGATGCTGCCTCACCTAAAGTATTTAAATTAATCCATGGTATGGATGGAGGCGAATTTAACAAAGTTATTGGAAATATCGAGTTATTGGTAAGAACAAAAAAGTTACTTAAAAGCAGATGTATTATTGGGGTTGGTTTTTTAACATGTGATAATAGTGTTTCTGATATGGTAAGAGCAACATCGCTAACTAAAAAATTAGGTGTTGATTACCTGCAATTTAGGCCGATGCAAATACATAATGAGGGTAGGTTCGAATATCATTGGACCGATGTTCAAGAAGAAATAGCTGAATGTTTAAAATATTCTGGCAATGGATTTCAGGTTTTATATTCAAAACACAAATATGAAATGGCTCATGATCCTAACTTCGGCAGAAATTATGATAAATGCTATGGTCAACAATTTGCCACTGTAATATCTGCAAGTGCGAAGATATATATATGTTGCCATACGCGCGGATATGAAAAATACTGTATTGGGGACTTAACCAAAAGAAGTTTTAAAGAAATCTGGAATTCCAGGAGACGCAAGGTTGTAGTCAATAATATAGATTTTCGCGACTGCATCCCCTTATGCAGAGATAATACATTTAATCAGATACTCTGGAATATTAAAGAACCTAGGGAGCATGTCAATTTTCTCTAAGGCAAATAATCTTTGCTAAATAAAAACACACTTATATTGTTTTCTAAGATAAAAACCTAGATTATATAGTTAAATATGCCATTGAATACACTAATAATAAAATTAGGTGCGATGGGCGATGTTCTAAGGACAACCGCTTTGCTGCGGGTATTAACAGGAGATATCTACTGGGTGACAAAAAAAGAATGCATTCCGCTTTTGCCGGTAGAAAACGGTTTGTTAGAACAAGTTATCGATGCAAATGATGCCAAGAAGGCTATAAAAAATATAATTTTTGATTTAGTATTATGTCTTGATGACGATTTAGAGGCGGCAAGCCTAGCTACTTTAATAAACAAAACAAAACTTGTAGGTTCATTTTTGGATCCTTTTGGAAAATTAACTTATACTGATTCATCCTGCGAGTGGTTTGATATGGGTCTCGTTTCAAAACTTGGCAAAGAAAATGCCGATGATTTAAAGAAACGCAATAGTAAAACTTATCAAGAAATAATTTTTGGGATGATTGGTAAAGAATTTAAAGGTGAGGAATATATAATTAATTTTGATGGAAAGCTTAAAAGAAATAAAAAAGAAGAGGTGTTAATTGGGATAGAAGGCAGGTCTGATAAAAGGTGGCCGACAAAACAATGGAGTAAATATGGTCAATTAGATGAAGCCTTACGAAGGGATGGATTAAGAGTTAGATTTTTCCAACAGAGAGAAAAGATTAATGAGTATATAAATGATTTGAGTGAATGCGATTTAATTATTACCGGAGATACATTAGCTCTTCATGTTGCACTTGCATTGGGTATTAAATCGGTTTCAATTTTTACCTGTACGAGCCCTGCGGAAATCTATGATTATGGAAGAATGGTTAAAATTATAAGCCCATTATTAGAGAGAGCTTTTTATTGCCGGGAATATATTAAAGAAGCAGTAGACGCCATTTCTTTAGAAAGCGTATATAAAGCAGTGAAAGCTATGATTGGCAATGCCTAAAATTTCTATAATAATTTTAACTAAAAACGAAGAAGAATTTATTGAGGAGACATTAAAATCTGTTTATAACCAAGAAATAGACTGCGATTTTGAAGTAATTGTGATTGATTCGGACTCACGGGATAGGACTTTAGAGATTGTCAAGAGATACCCCGTTAGATTATTACGAATTCTTTCTTGCGATTTTGGCCATGGCAGAACGCGAAATTTAGGAACAAGTATTGCTCAAGGAGATTACATTATATTTTTAAATGGCGATGCAGCACCTAAGAATAAAAAATGGTTAGCTTCTCTAGTAGATTGTCTTTACGGTAATAGCATTGCAGGGGCATATAGTAGGATATATCCACGGCCAAATTGCAATCCTTTAGATGAAAGAGATATCCTAAATGATAATTATCTTTTCGATGGCAGGGAAAAGTATATTAAATGTTTTTCTGAATATAATAAAATGAGCCCTGAAAAAAAGAGAAAATTCATAGCATTTCATACTATTAGCTGCGCTATAAAGAGAGATTTATTGTTGAAGAATATGTTTGCTAACCTAGAGTTTGGGGAAGACCTGGAGTGGTCTAAGAGAATGCTGGAAAAAGGATTTAAGATTATATATGAATCTAAGTCTGAGGTAATTCATTCACATGATATTCACGCCTCTTTTATAAACACTGTAAGAAAATATTTTGATGATGCAAGAATTAGTCAAATTCTACTAAATCGCTGGACTTTTTTCAATCTGTTAAAATGGCCAGCAGTGATTGCACTTGAGTCAACAAAAGACAAAGTATACATATTAAGATTAAAAAGAAACTTATTTTATAAGCTAAATTGGATTTTTTACTCTAATATTACTCGTCTGGCAGAATTTATCGGTATATTACTGGGTATTTTGCCATTTTTGCCAGCTAAATTAGTTGATGAATTGTCTTTAGTTAGGCAGATTAAGCAGCGCTAATATCTAATATGAGAATACTGCATGTAGTTCATAGTTTTGTGCCTTATACTATGGCAGGGACAGAAGTATATTCATATAACTTAACCAGAGAACAAGCAAGGCGCCACAAAGTTTTTATATTTTTTAGAATTAATAATACCAAGGAACGCGAATATTCTTTGACACATAAAAGCTTTGATAGCTTAGAAAGTTATGCCATTAATCATACTTTTCGTGCTTGTAACTCTTTTAGTGAAACATATAGAGATAATATCATAGACACAAAATTTTCTGAATTATTAGATGAAATCAAACCGGATATTGTCCACATACATCATTTAGCATTCTTATCTTGCGGGATAGTCAAAGAAATTGAAAAAAGAGGTATCCCTATCGTATATACTTTACATGATTACTGGTTGATTTGTTATCGCGGTCAATTAATAAAAGAGGATCTTACTATTTGTAAAGGATATTCGGTTATTCAATGCGGCGATTGTCTTAAGTATTTACTGAGTATAAGAAAGCATTCAATGTATTTATATAGTATTTTAAAGAAAAGAATTCCGGTACATTTGCTAGGATTATTGAAAAGAGTCCATTTGTTTGTAGCAAATCCAAAGGAAGATGAATTAAAAGATTGGAAAGAAACTTTAGAGCTTACGCGCTCCAAAATTGACCTATTCATTGCCCCATCTCATTTTATAAGCAAGAAATTTATTGAATATGGCTTGCCGGAAGATAAAATCTTAAATTCTCCTTATGGGTTTGACTACAGAAATTTTACTGCTTTAACTAAACAGGAATCTCCTGTATTGCGGCTTGGATTCATGGGTACTTTATTACCGATGAAAGGACTCAATGTACTAATTTCTGCTTTTAAAGAAATAAAGAATGAAGATATTGAGCTAGTGATATACGGAAAACTT
>Ga0315294_10004410_pt1 | contig 15332 bp, 30 predicted proteins | sample YL17G13_40_MG_FD_203626 | JGI IMG/M metagenome (GOLD analysis project Ga0315294, IMG submission 203626) | Sediment microbial communities from Yellowstone Lake, YNP, Wyoming, USA - YL17G13_40 | ecosystem: Environmental > Aquatic > Freshwater > Lake > Sediment | place: USA: Wyoming | collected... | reverse complement strand
CTCGACCGAGGCGGTGAACGAGATCGAGATCCTCAGGAAGCTCCAGGCGAAGTATCCCGAGGTAAAGCCGTGATCTGGCTCGTGGTGGCGGCCGTCTCGGCGCTGACCCTCGGGATCTTCCTGTGGCTCGCCTGCGGGAAGCCCGAAGAGCCGGTCTACGGGGATCCCCGGCAGTACCACTGGAGCGTCCTCAACGACGTGGACCCGGAATGGGTGGAGATGTCCAGGAAGGCCCGCGAGCGGTACTGGAAGGAGAACCCATGAAGTACTTCAGGAAATCCCAGTTCGTCGAGGCCGAGCAGGTCGACCTCAGCGACATCCTCCAGCTTTCCCGCCTGAAGATCTCGTGCTACGAAACCTCTTTCGGGAAAGTGGCCCACGTCCAGGTCGACGCCCTCGTGCGGGCCAGGGCCAACACCGGGGACTGGATGGTCGTCCACGAGGACGGGACGAAAGAGGTGGTTGAGGACGCCGAGTTCAAGAAGCTGTACCTCCTCGTCTCCGTCCCGGAGGAGGCCGAGTTCGGTCCCGAGGCCTACCAGAAGCTCCTGCGGGAGTCCCAGGGCGCGACCGCCGAGATCAGGAGAATCGAGGACGCGGACAAGGAATGACGAACTTCACGAAGGGGATGAGCGGCCACCAGCGGAGTTCCGCCCTGAGCGACGACTGGCTCACGCCGCCGGAGATCGTCCGGGAACTCGGTCCGTTCGACCTGGACCCGTGCGCCTCGTGCTCCCAGGCCCACTTCGAAGGGAAGTCCCACGCGGGCGGGATCGGGGCGATGCGGTACTGCAAGTGCGACAACGGCCTCCTGAAGCCGTGGGCCGGGTTCGTGTGGATGAATCCCCCCTACGGAACCCAGATCGGGACGTGGATGGCGATGCTGTCGAACCACGGGACGGGGATCGCGCTCGTCTTCGCGCGCACGGAGACCCGGTGGTTCCAGAGGTGGGTCCTCTCGGCCGAGTCGGCCCGGGGGATCTTCTTCGTCTCCGGCCGCATCCGGTTCTACCGGCCCGACGGGTCGGCGGGGAAGTACACGGGAGGCGCGCCGTCCTGCCTCGTGACCTACGGGGAGGAGGCGGACCGCCGGCTCCGGGAGTTCAAGGCCCTCGCGGGACTTTATGTCCCCCTCCACGCCGATTCCGCTTGACACCGAAGAGATTCGAGGATAGATTATGGTTATGCCAGAAGGACCTGGTAAAGAGGCGGCGGTCCCCAGGAAGCAGTGGACCGCGAGCGAGATGGGCAAGATCGGCGGGCCCATCGGGGGCCGCATGAGGATGGCGAGCCTCTCCAAGAAGAAGCGCCGGGCGCTCGCCCGCAAGGCGGCGATGGCCCGGTGGGATAAAGTCAGGAAGGCGAAGAAGGCTGAGGAGGTGAAGAATGTGGAGATGTGAGTGCGGCTGCCTGGACGGGATCGAGCGGAAGTGGAAGCAGCGCGACCCCGAGGACCCCGAGCACAAGAAGGAGATCGAGAAGTCGGAGATGGTCTGGCGTCCGCGTCAGGCGTTCCCGGTGCAGGTCTCCGGGAAGGCGCAGATCTACGCCAGCGCCGTACTCTGCACGGAGTGCCTGAACGCGCTCGACCTCTACTTCGTCGGCACCAAAGAGTGGACAGAGTTCCGCGTCGTCGACAAGGCCCTCGTGCGGATGGAAATCGAGGGGCGCGGGACCACGCTCGACAGCGGATGGGAGGCGAAGCGCGATGAGTCCTACGCGCTCCTGGTCAAGATGAAGGCGATCACCCTGGAGTGGATCCGGACGCGCCGCGCGGCGGTGCTCGCGGAGAACCAGTCGAAGGGCGCGGACGAGCACAAGATCAACGTCGGCTATTGATTCCCTGGAGGGGGAGATGGGCGTTCCCTGCAAGCTCTGCGGCCAGGAGGTCCACCAGCCGGGGTGCGACGTCGCGAAGACCCTCCAGGCCAACGACGAGGTCTTCAGCGCGGCCTTCGGCGCCATCAAGAACCACGGCTTCGTGAAGTACACCGTCACGGCCCTCAAGGCCATTCTCGACAGCCTCAAGTTCCGGCAGACGAACTTCCAGGCCGCCGTGGCGATGTACGGCACGGAGTCCTTCGGGGGGCCGGTCAAGTACACCGGGACGCTCGCGGACTTCCACACCCTCCGGGATGGGATCACGGCGGCGATCGCCCAGAAGAAGGACGCGGTCCACGCCCGGGAGATCGAGCTCGACCCCTTGGAAAAGACCGGCGTCAAGGACGGAGGGCTGTCCCTCTTCTGCCACTTCACCTCCGGGGTCTACACCGTCCAGTTCGGGGCCCAGGGGAGCGTGACCTCGGCCACGATCGCCGAGATTCCTCACAAGATCGTCGGGGAGGCCTTCTTCAAGGGCGACGACGCCCACCCCATCCAGCTCCGGATCTACGCCCAGGACTCGGACGGGTCCAGGTTCTGCATCAAGGACTCCGACCAGGGGCCCGGAAACGCAGAGTACAAGGCCCCGAAGTCGGTGGGCGTGGACTTCGGCCTCGGGAAGTCCACGACGAAGGTCCAGTGCGCGACGTGCGGCAACGTCGGCGGGCACTACCCTTCATGCCTCATCGGGGTGATGAACGAGTTCAAGGTCTCCCCCAACGCCGCCGTTCTGTCCAGCAAGACCGGGGGCACGATCTGCGGGTCCTGCCTGGGCGAAGGGATGGACACGAAGGGCCTGAAGTGCTCGTACTGCCACGGGATCGGAATCGAGCCCAAAGAGACTCTCCCCGAGGAGCCCAAGGTCATGCTGGATTCTTTCGGTGTCCCTGTCGAGCTCGCTGGCGATCCTGAGGAGCCCAAGGTCATGTCGGATCCCCACCCCGCCACCTCCGACGCGGACCCCTCGGACGACGTCGACGAAGAGCCCGAGCCCGCGATCTGGCTCTGCCAGAAGTGCGACGGAACCGGCTACGAGGACGCCGCGGGGACCAGGTGCTATCACTGCCAGGGTTCGGGGATCGAGCCCGACGGGCTGTCGCTCTTCGAGGCCGCCGCCAAGGCGATCGCGATCGACCCGCCGGCCGGGAAGGTCGCGTGCCCGAACTGCAAGGGCACCGGGCAGGTCCACATCTTCGTCGAGGGCCAAATCCTGAACTACAAGATCTGCGTCCCGTGCGGCGGAGCCGGCTTCATGAGCGAAGAAGAGGCCGCCGCGCCCTTGAAGAACGTCCTCGCCGCGGCCGAAGAGGAGATCGGCCCGCTGACCGTGGCGCCCGCCAAGTCGGCCAAGGCGCCCACGCTCGAGGAGCTGAAGAAGGCCATAGAGAACTTCCAGAAACAGCACGTCGCGGTGGACAGCCAGGGCGGCCTCGACCCCATCGACGACTACCTCGAGAAGAAGATCCAGGAGCAGATGGGGATTCCCGAGGTGGGGGACCTGCTGAAGTCGATGTGCGAGAAGTTCAAGGGATTCGCCCCGAAGCCCCACATCGCCGTCACCGACTCCGGGAAGGTGATCCTGACGCCTGAGGGGAAGAAGAAGCTCCAGCTCGCCGAAGCCAAGCCGATCAAGATGACGGTCTCCGGGATCCTCCTTGATATCCCCAACGTGACGAAGGTGGATGTCGCGGCGACGCACGACCTCCCGTCCGGAAAGGACATCTACCTGATCGACATCGACCACACCGGGGACCTCGACCCCGCGACGGTGACGGAGAAGCTCAAGCCCCTCGGGCTCACGCTCGCCCATTGGTCCGACGTGGTCGCCCCGTCCGCAGGGGGGACGTCCCACGCGAAGTTCGAGTACCACCCCCTCTACAAGATCGTGGCCAAGGTCTCGGGGCCCGCCCACGAGCTCATCCGGACCACCCCCGACGGAAACACGGTCTTCATGGCGCCCGACCGCCGGATCGTCCTCGTCATCAACTCCGACGGGTCGGTCATCCTCAGCCCGAAATCCACGATGAGGTTCGGCGCCCAGCAGAACCATCCGATCAGCCGGGGGACGGCGGTCGCCTTCTGGGCGTGCGTCTCGGAGTACAACCCGCTGAAGAAGCAGGTCAACGAGCTCATGCACGAGCTGGGGAAGGCCTGCAAGGATTCCCAGTCGTGGATGGTGCGCTACCGCTTGCTCGAGAAGAAGATCGCCGACGAGAAGGCCGAGCGGGAGCGGCCGGCCCCCTACGAGCGCAGCGAGGCGGCGAGAGCCCGGTTCGAGAACGTCGGGAAGAACGTGAAGCCGCCCGAACCCCCGGAGAAGGCGCCCGAATGATCCACTACAAGAGGCACACCTGCCCCGCGCTCGAGCGGGCCATCCGGGAGCAGAAGATGTTCTACATCCCCGGCTCCAACTGCGTGGCGCGTCCCCTTCCGGGGTGCCGCGGCGGGCGGGGGCGCGCCATGGACCGGTGTCCGTATTGCAGCGCGAAGATGCAGGTCGAAGTGAGGACTCCCTGACATGGTTTTCCCCCACGGAGATTCCGGCGAGAAGAAAGCCCCGGAGAAGCCCAAAGAGAAGCCGAAGCTCTCCGACGCCGAGAAGGGCGCGGCGATGAAGGCGCTCCCCGGGAAGATCCACGGGTGCTTCCTGTGCAAGTGGATCCTCCAGGACCTCACCCAGAACGGCAACCTCACTGGGCACCCAAAGGCGGAGTTCGCAGGGGCCACGTTCCCTGAGGAGGCGAAGATCACCCACCTGAGGCTGGAGAAGATTCTATAAATTAGTTGACTTCGAGACTACCGGGCGATATAATTCGTTTGTGAGAAGTTATAGAAGCGCGCGCCTCAGGAAGGGGTTGTGCGTGGAGTGCGGAATCCGGCCGCTAGACCCCCCTACCAACTACTGCATCCCATGCAGGAAAGAAAACGCGAAGAGATGCTCTGGGAGATATGGACGGCTAAAAAAGTTCGGCCTGTGCAGAGTGTGCGGAAGGGACAGGAAGCTTTACGGAGCCCGCTGCTTTCGGTGTATTCCGGTCCACAGAGAACGGGTTAGGGAGACGAGGCGTGGCCGTCTCGAAAAAGGCCTTTGCGTGAACTGTGGAGAATACCCCCACAGAAAGAACTACCACACCTGCGAAGCTTGTGGACGCGCCAGCAGGTCTAGGGCAAAGGAGCGGATCCTCACCCTGAAAAAGAGCGGGCTATGCGTGTCCTGTGGACGCAGGAAGGCGTACAAGGCTTCGGTCCGGTGTAAATCCTGTTATCGGCGATACCTGGGGCATTCAAGGCGCCGACACGAGGACGAACGCCTCGGCAAATCATCTTGGTATCACAAGGTGAGGGCGGAAGCCATCGCTAGGTATGGAGGCCAGAAATGCGCCTGCTGCGGAGAGCAAAATTCGGGATTCTTGACCATAGATCACATTAACAGCGACGGGAATGTCCACAGGAAGTCGGTGGGGGCAGGAACCGAGTTCGTCTCGTGGCTGGCAAGAAACGGTTTTCCCCCAGGATTCCAGGTCCTCTGCTACAACTGCAACTGTGGTCGAGCCAGAAATGGAGGGATATGTCCCCATGCCGCCACCTAAAGAGACAATGTTGATTTTCGAAGATTGCGAGACCACCGGCCTCGTCCCCGGCGTGGACGAGGTCATCGAGGTCGCGTCGCTGCTGACGGACCTCAACATGAAAGAGGTCTCCCGGTTCCACGAGAAGATCAAGTTCGACACCTCGAAGATGACCAAGGGGGCGGCCGAGAAGAACCACTACGATCCGAAAGAGTGGGCGTTCGACGCCGTGCCCTTCTACGAGTACAGCCACTGGCTCGAAAAGAATATCCCGTTCGGATCCGTGGCTACGCCGATCGGACACAATCCCAAGTTCGATCGCGACATCATCTGGGAGGGCTACTACAAACCGACGAACGCCTTCTTCAAGTGGGGCTACCGGGTGGTGGACACCGCGGCGATCGCCATGGGCTTCCGCGTGGCGGGGATCATCCAGGTGGAGAACGTGAAGCTCGCGACGGTCGCCGACGCGCTCGACATCGACCAGGGGCAGTCCCACACGGCCTGGGACGATATGCTGACCTCGAAGGCGATCTTCGAGAAGTTCGTGGAGCTCGTGAAGAAGGGCCACGGGGCTCGGTAGCTGTCATGCCCAACAAGCTAGGGACCCTTGGGCCATGCTACTTTTGCGATGAAATCCTCACGGAGGGGGCCCATATCATTCCCAAGAGGTCACATTTTACGAAAGTGCTGCACTGGGAAGACATAACCATTCCCCTGTGCCCGACGTGCCACCGGGCGATGGACTATGGCCACCATGAGAGATTTACAGCGAGCAGGATGAGGGTTCTTTGGGAAAGGATGAGCGAAGAGCAAAAGTATTGGTGGGTTCGGTCTGTCGCGAAAGAATATGCGATGGACGGTAAACAGCATGATCGGGTTTGGCTCTTCAAGGGCTACTGTTTTAGCTGCCTTTCGCCTCCCGGGGTATGCGTGTGCCCGGAATGCCCGGCGTGTCACATGAAAATGCGTGTTTCCGACTTTTACCACTGCCATACCTGTAGGTGCGGGACAAGCTCTCAAGAGCCATATATTAGATTTAGTCCAAGGGTGCCGCCAAGGCCGCACGAGCCCTATACAAAGGAAATGTGGGGAGAGAAAACCGTTGGGTTTCGTCCCCCGTCGATAAACTCGGTGGAAGCGGCGGCATTTCTTGGAATCTCTATAGACAGGGTTCGGAGGGCGACCCAGCGGGGAGAGTTTCCGTACGGGACAGTAATAAGGATTGGCACGCGCACTAAACGGTATAACACGGAAGGTCTTGTCCTGTGGAAAGAAAAGTACATCGACGGGGTTCGTGCGGGCGAGATCGCAAGAGAAAGAAGGGCCTATAGAGGCGCCTCGCTTGGCCGAGTTCATCCGTTTTTCAGAGGACACTACGGGACATTCATGCTTGGCCAGTGGAATCGCGTAAGGCTGGAGTCCGCCTTCAAGAAACATTCTTTGTTGCAGCTCGACGAGGCCTTTCGGTCGGGTCTTCTGACTTTAAGGAAATGGGACATCAACGCGGACGCTTTTGCGGAGACAGACCCGGTGATCGTCCACGAAAAGGAGGTCCGGGAAAAATGGGTTTTGAGAAAATTCGAAGAAAATAGAGGGGTTGCCGAGGGCGCAGGCCGTGGCGAGGGAGACGAAATACGGCAGAGTACACCCCCGCCAGTTTCGGATAGGATCGCCCCGTGATCGTCGAAGGCATCCGGTACGACGACGAGGAGTGGCGGATCGTCCGCGTCCAGAGCGCCCCCACCGCCGGCCGGGAGCACCGGATCACCACCCACCACCACGGGGAGCCCGTCGGGAAGAGCTTCGTCTGCTACGACTGCAAGACGGTCTACTTCGAGGAGGGGTCTTCCGTCCAGGAGGATCCGCCGGCCACGGTCCCCGTCACCGAGAAGTTCCTGATGACGATCGTCGGCCTCGCCGTCGAGTATGGCGTGGACCTCGGGCAGCTCCAGAAGTTCATGGAGGCCATGGCAGCGGAGCACTGCCCGGGGTGGATCGTCCCCAACCTCATCGACATGAGAAACGAGCGGTACGGAGAAGATCCCAGGTGATATAGTAAATCCATGCCCGAAGACGCGATCGTCAAGGACCCCACCAAGAAGAGGTTCTGGACCCCCAAGAACGTCGGGGCGTACATCCTGATCGCGCTCCTGCCCGTCGCCGGGACCTGGGCCTGGAACGCCCTGACGAACGCCTGGTCCACGATGAAGCGGATGGACGAGCGGCTCAAGGTCCTGGAAGGCGACCAGGCGAACAACCGGGCGATCTGGGACGCGATCACCGAGAACAAGAACGAGACGGCGCGGCAGCGGGAGGACCTCCGGGTCATGCAGCGCCTCTTCGACCGGGAGTTCGAGCGGTCGACGGCCCCGAAGGCGTCCGAGCCCCCCAAGCGGGAGGAGCCGAAACCCCCGCCCGTGGATCCCGAGAAGCTTCGCACCATGATGGAACAGAGGTACCCACAGAAAAAATGACTTTCATCCGCATCATCTGCCCCAGCTGCAACCGTCCCCTCCTGGTCATCGAAGCCGAGGCCGGTTCCGGCCCTCTTCGCGTGACGCGGAACGGGACGGTGAACATCCGGTGCCCGAACTGCATGGACTGGAAGAACGTCGTCGAGCAGCTCGACGTCTTCAGGCCGCCCCCGTCGACGGAGGTCCCGAATGCAGGGTGAGCGGCTCCCCTTTTTTGTCCTCATGGCGTTCGGCGTGATCCTCGAGGTGGCCGGGGACGTCCTCTTCAAGAAGTGGTCCCTGACCGGAGCGCGGATCTGGCTCGTCGTGGGCTTCGGGCTCTACTCCATGGGCGCCATCGGGTGGGCGCTCAGCCTCAAGTACGAGGGGCTCGCCAAGGCGGTCACGGTCTTCATGGTGGCGAACGTCGTGCTCGCCGTCGTCGCGGGCCTGGTCCTCTTCGGGGAAAAGCTCAGCGTCTGGAACTGGATCGGCGTGGGCCTCGCGCTCGCGGCGATCGTGCTCTGCGAAATCTGATTCGAGGAGGATCCATGCCCGACAAGAACATCAAGTGCGCGGACTGCGGCCAGGAGTTCGTCTTCAGCGAGCAGGAGCAGGAGCACTACCACAAGCTCGTCGACGAAGGGAAGTTCAAGGAGTACAACGAGCCCAAGCGGTGCCTGGCGTGCCGGAACGCCAGGAAGAAGAGCGCCGGGCGGGGGCCGCGCCGTTGAAGGACATCCCCCACGGCGGGTACCACTCCGCCGGGACGTGGCACGAGTCGGACATCCGCCTCAAGGACAACAAGTCCATGAACATCGTCATGATGTCCTGCCCCACCTGCGGCCGGGACATCTCCCTCTCCGACCGGACCATCTCCGGGGACGGCCAGGTCCTGGGAGAGGTCTCCTGCGCGAGAGGATGCGGGTGGAAGGACGAGGTCAAGCTCGTCGGCTGGGGGAAGTCGTTTATTTAGGGCTTGTCCCTCTGCTCGTCCAGGCGCTTCTCCAGGATCTCCGCGGCGCGCCGGCAGTCGCCGTCCCACTCGGTCGCTTCTATGGAGACGCGGATCACGGCGTCGAGGAGCGTCTCGAACTGGAGCGCGACGGACTCCTTCCGGGCGGCGACGAGGGGCGCAAAGAACTGCTCGACCCAGGCCCTCTTGAGCATCTCGGCGGGTGACGTCATCTCGCCCTCCCACTACAATATAACGGGATAATCCCTGAACATCCCCTGGAAAACGGAGTACCCTGTGGATCGTGGAGTTCGCGGGAGGAAAACTCAGGTGGGAGGACCTCGTGGTCCTCGTGTTCGTCGTCGCGCTCAGCGCCCTCATAATCCGATCGGCCTACCGGGCCTGGAAGGGGGAGAAAAGGTGAACTATTACGCCGCCCGGCAGAGGAAGGACGGCCGTTGGGACTGGACCGTCATGAACGACGGGGTCATCCGTCGCTGTGGGCCGTGCTCCCATCACATGGACGGCCACGCCACCAAAGAAGAGGCCGAGCGTCACTTCTACGACAACGAACTCAACAACCTCCGGGACGTCTGGTCGAACTCGAACGCCCAGATGAAGTGCGAGGTCAAGTCGTGCGGGGCGTGGACGCAGGAAGGTCTGGTCTCGACCCACCTGTTCCTGACGCCCATCTGGCTCTGCGACGTCCATCGGGATGCCGAGGAGATCGAACTCATCCACCCCTTCTCGCCGGGGACCGAGATCTGGTCGTCCCATTAGCCCCTCGAGTGGGCGTCGATGATGTCGATGAGCCGGTTCCCCCACCCCTTCGAGATGTAGCCGTTCGGGAGGCCCCGGCAGAGCTCTGCCAGGTCCTTGAGGGTGTCCTGCACGCCGACGATCTTGAACCGGAGTCTCCGCTGGATCTCCCAGAGGCGGCAGGAGACGCTGTCCCCGAAGATGTCCCATTCCCTCCGAAACACCTTCTCCTCGACGGGGCTCGTCTGGAAGTCTTCCGCCCCGCGGACGACGCTGGAGAGGTCCGTCCTCGCGGAGTCCTCCTGGTACTGTCCTTCCCACGGGGAGTCCTCGAAGAGGCCGAACTCGTCCTGCCCGGGCTTGCGCTCCGGGGGCGGCGGCCGGAGGGCCTCCAGGATGGCCCGGAGCCACGGTGGCGCCAGGGATTCGATGTCCTTGGCCGTCACCCGGCGCATCCGGGCTGTCGAGACGGCCTTTCCGACGAGTTCGATGATGTCGAAACAGTAGTCCTTCGTGAGCCTCATGTGCTATACTCCCTTGGACGAAATTCCCTTACCCCACCCGGGAGCGGCCTCCGCACGGAAAGCCGCTCCTTTCATGCCCACCGACTCCGCCCCAGGGAGATGTCGAAAGTCCCGGTTCCGGGACACGAAATCGACACCGCCATTCTTAATGCGCAGATTCTGGCGCCGGGTTAGTGAAAATCCGCACCGCCCTCATCTATTTCCGTCGGGAGGCTCGGGGTAACCATAAATTCGACACCCACCTCTTAATGCCGGAGAATCGGGGTCTGGCGGACAAAAATCACACCGCCTCTCGTCTTACGCAGGACCCCAGGAACGGTGACAGGGAAAACGGGTATGATTGAGCTCTCACCTTCGGGATGACGCGGGCGGGGGAGGACCGCGGGCGGGAAGGCCCCCTCCCCCGCCCTCCGTCGATTTCGCTTGACAAGTTCGCTACCAGCGCCTACAATTCACTACATAGCGAGAGGGTTCACGCACACCAGGGGAAACAATGAACGGACGCATCGGGGCCGCCAAGCGCATCCACGTCATCGAGAAGTTCGTCCCGCAGCAGAACTACAACTGGGGCTCCGCCCTCTGCGGGTGGACCGGGACGTGCGTGGAGACCGACGAGGAGCCGACGTGTTTCCGGTGCCGGATGGCCTCCAGAGACCTCGAGCGGCAGAAGCTAGTCCAAAAGAAGGGGGTTGGGCCGTGAAGCTCAAGGATTGGTGGGGAGCCCTGCTCATGTCCGCGGCGATGGCCGCGACGGCGACGATCCTCGCCTTCGAGTCGATCCAGTCCAACGGCGTCGTCCAGTTCCTCTCGTTCTACAAGAAGGTCCTCGTGGGCGCCGCCGTGATCACCACGGCGATGTTCCTGTGGCTGGCGGTGGTGGTCCTGGCGACGTGGCTCTTCGGGAAGCTCAACGTCCGGTGCTGGTTCGGGCACCGGAAAAAGTGGCTCGCCGTCTACCTCTTCTGTAGCAGTCCTTGCCGCGGAGAGTGCCCGGCGAAGGACAGCCACGGCGGCAACTGGTACGACAGCAAGAACCACTGGGATACCGTCCAGATCGGCCGCTGGGTCTGTGAGCGGCCGGGGTGCCTCGCCATGGACGAGAAGTGCTTCGGGGACGCCTCGAGGAAGCGGTACACGATCGAGTTCGGGAGGCTGGTCAAGGACGAGAAGGTGTGGGCCAACCCCCACGCGCAGACCGAGGTGAAATCATGAAGAAGACCGTCTGCGTCGACCTGGATGGCGTCCTGGCTTTTTATAATGGCTGGAAGGGCGTCGACCACATTGGCGATCCCCGGCCCGGCGCCGTCGAGTTCACGAGGGCCCTCAGCCTGATCGCCGACGTCGTGATCTTCACGACCCGGTGCAACGAGGAGATGCAAAGGCCGGAGAAGGCGCACCTCCTGGTGGGCCGGGTGAAGGCGTGGCTCGACCTGCACGGATTCCAGTACGCCGACATCTACGCGGGCCAGGGGAAGCCCATCGCGGTCGCCTACATCGACGACCGCGCGATCGCGGTCCCCGAGAACCCCGTGTGGGACAAGACGACGACGTTCGACGTCCTGGTCAAGGTCCAGAAGTTCATCGGCCGGAAGTCCGTGTCGACGGAGGGGTAGATGGACTCCATGACCGACTTCGCCGTCTGCGGGTTCTGCGGGAAGACCGTCTACATCGAGCGGATCATCGCCCCCGAGAAGTGGAAGCCCGCCGAACTCCGGGAGATCATCCGCCGCCGGGGCGAGGGCCTCGGCGTGTGTCCCGACTGCGGGAAGCCCTCCCGGTTCATGACCCGGGGCCGCTGGCAGCGCCTCGCCCACGAAGAGGCCCTGATGAAAGAGGCCGCCGAGGCGGCCAAGAAAGAGGAGGCCAAGCCGTGATGAACTTCAACATCGAGGGGATCACCGAAGATGGGGTCCAAGTCAGAACCAAGGTGGAGATGGGCAGCACCCTCACCGACCGGATGGACGAGGACCAACTGGCGGCGGCCGTGATCTTCTTCTGGAAGGCCCTTACGATGCTCAACCTCTACAAGGACTCGAAGGTCGCCGACCAGGTCGCAGGGGCCATGCTGGGGCCCGGGAAGGTCGCGATCGAGGAGGCGGCGAACAAGACCCGGAACATCCTCGTCAGCAAGAACTCCCCGGCCTCGGAAGAGGGCCCGCCTTTCTGATCGGAGAGCCCATGATCGTGACGGGAATCGTCTCTGGGGACCACGAGTGCTGGTGCCTCCTCGTGGACGCGCGGACCTTCAAGGAAGTCAAAGGGGAAGGGCCGACATGGCCCGACGTCGGCCCCTTCGCCCGGAAGGGCTGTCCCTACCGGTACAGGCTCTACCCGAACGACCTGATCCGGGAGTTCAGCCGGAAGAACGGAGCGCTCGTGTGGAACTTCAAGGGGAAGCTCGTCGCCCTCTCGATGGAGGCGGCGATCCTCCCCGAGATCAAGGCCCCGAGGAAGTGCCGCCGATGAGGGAGACGAAGATCCCCTGGACCGACCACACGTGGAACCCCGTCGTGGGGTGTTCCCCCCAGGGCCCCGGGTGCCACCACTGCTACGCGGCGACGATGGCCGCGCGGTTCTCCAGCTACTTCAAGGGCCTCGCCCGGATGATCGACGGCCGGGGACGGTGGACCGGGAAGGCGAAGTTCTTCCGGAAGAAGCTCACGGAGCCCTGGAAGCGCCGCCCCGGCCGGCGGATGTTCGTCTGCTCGATGGGCGACCTCTTCTACTCCAAGGTTCCCACCCCGTGGGTCGACCAGGTTTTCGCCGTCATGGCGGGGGCACCGCGGCACACGTTCCAGGTCCTCACCAAGCGGCCCCGCGCGATGATGCACTACCTGAACGACCCGGAGACCCCCCGCCGCGTGTGGGCGGCCCTGGAGGACCTCCTGCCGGGCCACGAGCGCCACGCGGCCAACGTGGACCGGTTCCTGCCCTCCAGGGAGGTCCAGTGGCCCCTCAAGAACGTCTGGTGCGGCACGAGCGCCGAGGACCAGGAGCGGTATGACGAACGGGTGCCTGCCCTCCTCAAGGCGAAGGCGAAGATCCGCTTCGTGTCGCTCGAGCCGCTCATCGGGCCCATCGACCTCAAGCTGGAATACCAGCCGGGAGTCATCGACTGGGTGATCGTCGGCGAGGAGAGCGGCCAGGGCCCCCGGAGGCCCATGGACGAGAACTGGGTGCGGTTCATCCGCAACCAGGCCAGGAAGTCCGGCGCGGCCTTCTTCTACAAGCAGCGGCGCGCGACCTCGATGAAGATGGAAGAGACGCCCTTCCTAGACGGGCGCCAGTGGGTGGAGTTCCCGGACGGGAAATAGCATGGGCGCGAGACTGTGTTCGGTGTGCCACGGCGAGGGGAGGCTCCGGGGCTCGTGGCCCGACAAGGACACCCTATGCCTCACCTGCGCGGGCATGGGTACGATCAGCGAGGACCCCTCGGCGAAGCCGGAAGCGGCCCGATGCTGGTGCTGCGAGGTCTCGATCAAGGCGAAGGACGCCCCCGCGTTCACGAAGATCCTGCTCCGATTCGGGGTCTCGTGGGTCCTGGACGTCCACGCCTGCGATATCTGCCTCTCGAACGCCCAGATTCTCGTCAAGAACATCATGAACAGCTTCAGGGAGAACATCCGCAAGGAACCCTGGAAGGAACCCCCGGGGAGGAACATCGTCCTATGACCGACCTCGAACCTCCGAGCGCGCCCGAGCTGGGGAAGAAACCCAAGCGGGAGCTGGTGATCCCCACGAGCTTCCGGTTCCTGCCGGAGACCCTGGAGAAGATCGACCAGGGAGCGGCGGTCTTCCGGATGAACCGGACCAAGTGGCTGGAGTTCCTGATCGACTCGTCCCTCGCCGGCCGCCCGATCTGCATCCAGACGGAGCGCGCCAAGATCTCGATCGAGTTCACGGTGCTGAACGCCAGGCCCAGGAGACTGAAGACCAGGAACATCGAGTCGTTGATGTGAGATGAGGCCTCTGCCGACGGAGCGGGAACAGAGACGATGGGAAAGACTCGCCGCCGAAAACTGGGCCGCCGTCCTCGGGGTGCTCGAGCACGCCCGGCGGCACCCGGTCTCCCCAAACCGAGACCGAAATACGGCAACACGTTCCTGGACGCCCTTGTCGATGCTGAACGTGCAGAGTCTTCCAGAATGGCTGGAGAAGTCCTCGTTGTGGTCACCCCGGATGGTAGGGTTGCCATGAAACCCTGGAGGCCGAACCGATGAGCTTCAGGAAGGTCGCGGAGGACCGCGCGGGGCGCCTCGTCGCCCGCTGGAGGACGGCCTGGGGAAAGTGGGTCGACCACTGGTCCCAGTACTGCCCCGGGAAGTCAGCCGCCAAAGTTCACGCGGACGTCCCCGGGCTCTGCACGCGCCTCGCGCTCGCGAAGGACATCGCCGACGAGATCGAGGCGGCGCTCATCGACCAGGAGAACGGTTTCGATCAGATCAAGGATAGGAAGGAGAAACCCATGGCGATGCAGAAGCTCCCCGAGGCGGTCAGCCGGAAAGAGCAGGCCTGGAGGGACCGGGTGAACGAGGTCACGGCCAGGATGGCCGAGATCGACCTGAAGCTGAAGGGGATCGATCTCAAGCGGGCCGAGATCGCCCTCCAGATGGACGAGGCGCGGCTCAAGGACTTCACCAGCCTCACCAGGAAGAAGTAGGCCGTGTACTGCGACAGCAGCGTGCCCCAGCGCAGCCGGATGATCGTCCGCTCGTGGTCCGGGTACGGCACAGGCGATACGGTCTACGAGACCGCGGACGGCCGCCGTCTCGTGGCGGCCGGGACGGCGACCTGCCCGGAGGGGTACTTCTGGGACCCTCGGATCTCGGACAGCAACTCGACCAGCGTCACGTTGTACCCCACGTTCGTCGTCGCCGAGGAGCCGTCACCCAAGCGGGCGAAGTACACCGACCCGGCTCCGCGTCCCACGCTGTGCGCCCCGAAGGTCCGGCCGGACTTCCGGGTGACCCGGAGGCCGGAGTTCCACGCGAGATCCAACCCGAGGTAGACCATGGACAACCTCCCGTGCCCGAAGTGCGGCTGCTCCACCTCTGTCCCCCATTCGTATTCCCCAGGCGAATCCGGGAAGCACGGCAAATCATGCAACTGCGACCCCTTCCCGGAGTTCCTGGACGCGACGAACCTCAACCTGGGCGTCCTGTCCCAGAAGATCCACAGGATCGAGCAG
>Ga0315294_10004406_pt1 | contig 15341 bp, 8 predicted proteins | sample YL17G13_40_MG_FD_203626 | JGI IMG/M metagenome (GOLD analysis project Ga0315294, IMG submission 203626) | Sediment microbial communities from Yellowstone Lake, YNP, Wyoming, USA - YL17G13_40 | ecosystem: Environmental > Aquatic > Freshwater > Lake > Sediment | place: USA: Wyoming | collected... | reverse complement strand
AGCAGTTGAAGCACCATACACCTTCATGCGGCCTGCCGATGGTTCGCGCCGTGACTTGGCAGTGTTGCTAGCCTAGTCCAGCCCCAGCAGCCGCCTTGCGTTGCGGGCGGCGATGGCTTCGCGCACTTCCGGCGCGACATCGAGCCCGCGCAGCCACTCCACCTGGGGCATCGGCTGCCCCGGCCCCAGGTAATCGGTGCCCCATAGCAGCTTGCGCCAGTGGCGGGCGATGAAGCCGGACGTGAACTCGGGGTCGCGAGTCATCGCGTTGTACCCCGAGCCGGCGGACAGGTCGGCGTAGAGATTCCCGTGTTCGCCGAGCAGGCGGTCAACCGCGCCGCCCGCCGCAACGGCGCGCTTGGGGTAGCCGCCCCTGCCGTCGTCGTCGCCGGAGATGGCGGCCCAGAACGACGGCCCGTGGCCGACGAACTTGACGTTGCGGAACTCCCGCAAACACGCCTCCAGCCGCGGCAGGCCGACCTCGTCGCAGCACAGGTCCGGGTTGATCTCGAACACCAGCGGCAGGCCGTGTTCGTCGCACTTGGCGTAGATGACCTTATTGCGCTCGTCGTCGAAGGCGAGGCCGTTGACGTGCTCGCCGAACCCCTTGCAGCCGTGGCGCTCGACGAAGAAGTCAATATGCTGCGCGGCGCGCGGGTAGCGCGGGTCCACGCAAGTGAAGGCGATGAGGTGCTCGGGGTACATGTCGCGCGCCGCGACCGCCTCCTCGGTCAGGAAGTAGCCCCACGAGCCCTCGGGGCTTTCCAGCGGCAGGAGCACGCTGATCTCGATTCCCTCGCGGTTCATGCGGTCAATGAGCTGGTGCACCGACAGCGGGCTGCGCTGTGGGTAGTCCTCACGATACATGTTGCCGAGGTGGACGTGAAAGTCAATCATGGGCGGACTCCTTGGCCGCGCTGCTCGCGCGCGACCTCGCGATGCAATCATCCGGTGGCGCAGCCGCCTCGGCTGCGAAATGAGTTCGGTTGGCGGGCGAGACGCCCGCCACACTTTCGGCGGTCGCGCCGTTTCACCCTGTCGCCGCGCGCCTGGCAGGGACTGTCCCCGAATGGGGACTGTCCCCTTCCGGGCGGGCTAAGGGCAAGGCATGCCTTGCCCGTACAACGTAGGGACAGTCCCCGCCCGACCAGGGAACCGCTCCCCGCTGGTCGAATCCCCAGACAAATCCTCCATAGGAGACTTGCATGACAGAACCCGTAACCCTCGGTCTGATCGGCTGCGGCGGCATGATGGGCGCCCACGCCAGGGGCCTCAAGCGACTGTGGGAGGCCGGCGTGCGCGACTTCCGCGTCGTCGCCACGTGCGACATCAACCAGGCCTCCGCCGCGCAATTCGCCGACGACATCGCCGCCATCCAGGGCGCGCGCCCCACGGTGTACACCGACGTCAGGGCGATGCTCGCCGGTGAGAAGAACATGGAGGCGGTGGACATCTCCGTCGTCCACCGCGCCCACCATACGGTCGCGATCCCCTGTTTCGAGGCTGGCAAGCACGTCACCATCGAGAAGCCGCTGGCGCTGACCATGCGCGCCGGCAGGCTCATGCTCGACGCGGCCGCGCGCGCTGGCACCGTCTTCCAGGTCGCCGAGAACTATCGCCGCTCGCCGCGCTATCGCGCCATCAACTGGGCGATCAAGTGCGGGCGCATCGGCAAGGTGCGCACGCTGTTCTGGAGTGACGTGTGGGAGCGCCGCTGGTACTGGGCCTGGCGCGAGCACCGCGCCGACTCCGGCGGCGGCTGGATCCTCGACGGCGGCGTCCACCACGCCGACCTTTTCCGCTACCTGATGGGCGAGGTCGAGACCGTCTTCGCGCGCGTGAAGTCATTCGATCCCATCCGCTACCGCGACCGCGACAATCTCGCGGACCCGGTCGAGGTGGATGTCGAGGACACGGTGATGGCGGTGCTGGCCTTCGACAACGGCGCCCTCGGCGAGTGGATCTCCACCTCCTGCGCGCCCATGGAGAACGTCAACCGCCACGGCGTCTATGGCGAGAGCGGCCACATCCTCTTCGACCACGGCCTCAAGTCGCGCGCCGAGGAGCTGACCATTGAGGCGCTCGAAGGGCAATACATGGAAAGCCTCTCGCCGCAGGAGAAGGACCGCTGGTTTCCCGGCGGAGTCACCGACACCGTCGCCACCGAGCTGGAGGAATTCTTCCGCGCCATCCGCGGCGGGCCACCGGTCGAGATCACCGGGATGGAGGGCTATAAGGACCAGGCTGTCTGCGAGGCGGTGTACGAATCCGGCGCCACCGGCGCGCCGGTATGCGTCGCCGACATCGAGGCGCTCAAGATCGAGCAGTACCAGCGCGACCTCAATGAGAGCGTGGGCATCGCTTAGCGCCGACCCGTTCGACAGGCTCAGGGTCGCCCCGAGCGGGGTCGAGGGGCGAGCGCGGAGAAAGGCGGAGCCGGCAGCACCAACCCCAAACCGCCTCAGGGCCACGGGCCCCGTTAGCTCCCCGCGCGAGCGGCTGAGCGCCGGCGCGAATCCGCGGCGTCCGCTGCTACCTCGTGGCGGTGGGCTCCTCGTACGGCTTCGGCGGCGGGATGCTGCCGTAGACGTCGTTGTCGGCGCCGGGGCCGAATCTGCGGTGTGCCTGGGGCGGGTCCTTATCCCACAGCGACGAGCTGATCTTCGAGAACACGATCGCCAGCACCACCGCCAGCGGGATGCCGTACTTCCAGAAGTCCGCCACGCCAACCCCGTGCACCAGCGGCGGTGAGAACGCCGCCGGCATTGCGAGAGTCCCCACGATAAGCAGGATGTACGGGGGAACGAACCACCAGGCGGTCGCTATACGGGGCCGCTTGTCTTTCATGCGAGGCCGCTTGTTCTTGGCTGTGCCGAAGTCGAGCGCGCTGACCAGGAAGACGCACATCCCCGCCAGGCCAAGCAGCGAAGCCTGCACTCCCACGCGAGGATCAGCCGGGCCCCAGAAGTGCCACGCCGCCAGGATGACCCCAATCACGACCGCCAGCGCCACCGAGGTCGCGTCGGCGAGCCAGAGCGCGGTGCGACGGGCCCAGCGCCCCTCGAGGAGCACCCCGTTGAGCTTGTAGTGTCGGAGATTGGTGCGCACGTGAAGCAAGACGATAAACCACAATGTGAAATAGGCGCCAAGGGCGAGCCACGGCGGAGCCAACCGCGGCAGCTCGGGCAGGCTGTGGGCGAGCGGCAGCACGCCGATGGCCAAGGCGGCCCCACCCGCCAGGCCGATGGTCACCTCCATGGCGCGCCACCAGTTGAAGGAATAGTGCCCGAACGCCCGTATCTCGAGCAGTTGGATGAACATCCCCACCAGGAAGCCGAACCCCCAGCCCATGTAGCCGTAGGTTAGCCCCACCAGCCCGGCGTGCTCGCGGCGCACCACGCACACGACGGCCATGCACAGGAACGCCCCGAAGGTGCGAGCCCAGCGTTCGTCCCGCGGCGGCGTGAGCCGGATGCCGATGAGGTCTATCAGGAGGTAGTACGCGATGCGCGCGGTGATGACCATCCCGGCGGCGAGGATGATTATCGCCCACGGCGACCATCCGCCCAACACCAGGCCGAGCGCCCCGCCCCCGATGCCGCCCCACAGGCTGGTGACGAAGAACAGTGCGCCTAGCCCGTAGGCCGCGTTGAGGTGGCTTGCGCTGCGGGAGAAGTGCGCTAGCTTGACGTGGCTCATGAAGCCGCCATATGCGAGGCCGCACGCGGTCACCGCGGCTATGAATAGGCTCGCCTGCTGCCAGTCCGCCCGTCCCGACAGCAGGCAGATCGTGAGGGCGATGAGAGCCCCGGGCAGAGTTGCTCCCGGCGCGCCTCCGTAGCAGCCGCGTATGCCCCAGCCGATCCCGCCCGCCAGGGCCACCAGCAGTACCGCCACCACGTTGACTCCGTACATGCAACACCTCCTGTTTCCTCACAGCCGCATCTTGCGTTCCGGCCGACAGGCATCACCACCTGCCGCCGCGGCGCAGCCGCGACCTTCGGCCCTTCGACAGGTGGCTAAGCCCGATTCATCGGGACGCCACGGCGGCCTTAGCCTAGCCGCTCAGGGTCGCCCCGACCCTTCGACATGCTCTGGGTTGCCCCGAGCGGAGTCGAGGGGCGAGCGGAGTCGAGGGGCGGCGGGCCACCGTCACCATGGACTGCGGGCGCGACCTCGGCGAGTGCGATGTATCGTACGTGGAGCGGGTCGCAAGTCGCCGGCAGGGACTGTCCCCGAATGGGGACTGTCCCCTTCCGGGCGGGTACAGTCCACGTAAGGACAGTCCCCGCCCGCCCAGCCGTCTTGGCGAATAGGCCGTTGACTGCTGCGCGATACTTGTGCCACCGCTTCGCTTGACGCGCCCTGCGCCCGATGCTAACCTGCTGGCGACGATGCAGGATGTGGGCGCATTCCCCGGGAGAGCGAGAAACGGCTGCCGATGATTCCGGAGCTAGTGCCGCGCTGGGAATGGTGTTTCGGAAAGGAGCTGCGAGAATGGCAACGATGGAGAACCTGCAGGCGGCGTTCGCCGGAGAGAGCCAGGCCAATCGCAAGTACCTGGCGTTCGCCAAGCAGGCGCAAGCCGACGGCTATCCCCAGATCGCGAGGCTTTTCCGCGCCGCCGCCGCGGCCGAAACCGTTCACGCCCACGCACACCTGGCGGTCATGGGCGGGATCAGAAGCAGCGCGGACAACTTGCAGACGGCGATCGACGGCGAGGGCTTCGAGTTCAAGCAGATGTACCCGGGGTTCGTCGCCGAGGCCGAGCGCGAGGACAACCGCCCGGCGGTCATGTCATTTAAGAACGCCATGGCCGTGGAGGAGATTCACCACGAACTGTACACCGAAGCCCTGAACGCGCTGGACGTCCGCAAGGACCTGGCGTCGGCGCCGATCTTCGTGTGCGGGGTGTGCGGCAACACGGTCATCGGCGTCGCCCCCGACCGCTGCCCGGTTTGCGGCTCGCCCCGCGGCAAGTTCTCGCAGATCGAGTAACGCCCCGCGCGTCCGCGGCGGCGTGCAAGCTCTGCGGGAGGCTTTGCTGGCGCAGGTGGGCGGGCAGGGACTGTCCCCGAATGGGGACTGTCCCCTTCCGGGCGGGTACAGTCCACGAGGCTCTGCCTTCCCGTTGGGGTGGCAACGCCTTCCCCAGAGGGATAGGGACAGTCCCCGCCCGGTGCGCGCGACCGGCGCGAATCCTTGGGGTCAGCGACACGGCGCTTCGTGGTACAATGCCTACTGGCGGAGTAACCAGCCTGGTGCCGATCTCTCGCCGCAGGCTGCCGGCGACGTCATGTCGGCCTGTCTGGCGGCGAGTAGGGGCAAGGCCCCTAGGCCCTGTGGGCCGGGGTGGCGGTCGCAGCGGGACCTAGCCACATGCCTTGCCCGTACGCGGCCGCTGGGAGATCATGCTTCTGCAACTGCGAGCGACCGAACATGGCTGAGCGGCAGGGACTGTCCCCGAATGGGGACTGTCCCCTTCCGGGCGGGTACAGTCCACGAGGCTCTGCCTTCCCGTTGGGGTGGCAACGCCTTCCCCAGAGGGATAGGGACAGTCCCCGCCTGGCAGGCCCCGACCGTGTCGGGGGCCGGCGGCTAGGTCGCGCAGCGACCGCCGTGGCGGCTCTTAAGCCTAGCCAGATGGCGGCCCTGCGGGCCCCGCCATTTCGAACCCGCGCATACCTGGCCGCAGTCGCGGTCGGCCTGGCGGTCTTCGGCTACGGGCGTGTCACCAGCTACTTGGCATGGGGCAAGGCGTTGCGCGAAGCAGGTTTCATCGGCGAGATGGCTCCCCCCGCCGGCGGCGAGCGGCTGCTGATCGTCGCCCCGCACCCGGACGACGAGGCGCTCGGCTGCGGCGGCCTCATCCAGGAGGCGCTGCGCGCGGGCGCCGAAGTGCACGTCGTGCTCATGACCAACGGCGACGCGTCGGAGCTGGCGCTCATCTTCGGCGAGCGCGAGCTGCCCTCCGGGCCCGGGTCCTTCATCGACCTCGGCCGCAAGCGCCAGCAAGAGAGCCTGCGCGCTCTGGCCGGCCTGGGGCTCAACGCCAGCCATGTCCATTTCTTGGGTTTCCCGAACAACGGCCTGCTTGCCCTGTGGCGGCCCGAGCACTGGCGCTACTCCCAGCCCTATCGCTCACCCTATACCGGGGCGGTCTATTCCCCCTACGACCACATCGTCACCCCCGAAGCCCCCTACTGCGGCCAGCAAGTGCTGGCGGACCTCATGGCCGTGCTCCAGCAGGTGCGCCCCACCAGCATATTTGTGACCGCACCGCAGGACGTTCATCCCGATCACTGGGCCACGTGCTGCTTCGTGCGCTACGCGCTCGCCACCGTGGCGGTGCGAGGGGCCGAGTGGGCGCGGGCGACGAAGGTATACGGCTACCTGGTGCACTGGCCGCGCTTTCCGGCGCCGGCGCGGGCCTCCGTCAAACTCGCGCTGCTGCCGCCCACCAGTCTGGTCGGCTTTGCAGGGCACTGGCAGCGTCTGTCGCTGTCACCCGATATCGCTCGCGCCAAGCTTCGCGCCATCAGGGCTTACCGTTCGCAGGAGCCCGGCCTCGACCGCCTGCTGCTGCGGTTCGCGCGCGCCAACGAGGTTTACGACGCGCTGGACGCGGTGGACATGGAGCTCGGCGCGCCGCGCGTATGGACCTTTGCGGATGCACGGCGGCGTGGCCTCGGCGGAGCGCGAGTCAGCGAGCTGCGGCTGGACGTCACACGCGAACCGGCGCTGACGGCCGAGCTGGCAACGGCCCCGCAGCCGCTCAACAACCACGCCTATGTGGGCCTGGATGTCAGAAGCTGGGACGAGGGCGCAGCACCCGCGCTCACGACCATCTACGTCACCGATGGGGATGCGGCGCGCGTCGTGCGCCTGAGCGTGGGCGGTCTGTCGGAACTCACGCTTGCGGTGGAGAAGGCGGCGCCCGGCCGCCTGCGAATCGCGAACGTGCCGCTGCCCGAGAACATCCTGGCGCGCGGCGAGTTCTTCGTCACCTGCTGGGGGAGCATAGGCGACCGGGTGACCGCGCCCGCGCTCGTCAGCCAGGTGCGGCTGCGCTCAGCGCCCCGTGAACCAGCACCTGACCGCGGCCTCGCTCACAGCGAGCCGGGGCACTAGCGCTCACTGACGAAAGTGGGCGGGTATGTCATTCTGAGGCCCCTTCGCTGTGCTCAGAGCTTGCCCTGAGCAACGTCGAAGGGGCAGGCTCTTCGCCAAGATGTCATTCAGAGCCCTTCGCGCGTGTCATCCAGAGCCCTTCGCGCGTGTCATCCAGAGCGAAGCGAAGGATCTTGGTGGCGCGCTCAGGGTAAACTCCGCGAAGAATCTTAAGCGGCTCAGAGCTTGCCCTGAGTGAAACGAAGGGGTAAACTCCGCCGAAGCTTGTCCGCCTGGGGCGGGAATCTTGGGAGCGTGGTGCGCCCCCGCCAAGATCCTTCGCTGCACTCAGGATGACATCCAGCCGTTCTTGGGATAGGCCCTCAGCCGCGAGCCGCGGCTTGTCTCCTGCCCGGAGCCTCGGCAAACGAGCAGAAGACGCGTGGCTAAGCCCGCGCCGCGGGCCGCCACCCCGGCCGCAGGAGGCGGCTTAGGGGCTTCCGCCCTTGGAACTCCGCAGTTATACACTGTATTCTACCCGCCGCCGGGGTGCGTCCTGCCGACGTCTGGCGCCGCCGCTCGTTTCTCGCGCCGCGCGATGCGCAGCTTGTGCTCCCGCCTCTCGCCTTTACAAATGCAAGACGCGGCGCCGACAGCCGCCAGATCACCCCTCCGTGAACATCGGCGTTGACAGGTAGCGCTCGCCCGTGTCCGGCAGCACCACCACGATCAGCCGGCCTCGATTCTCTTCCCGCTGCGCGACCTGCACCGCCGCCCAGCACGCCGCCCCCGACGATACGCCCACCAGCAGCCCCTCCTCGCGCGCCAGGCGCCGCCCCATGACGCGCGCGTCCTCGTCCGCCACGGTCACCACCTCGTCAATTGCGGCTGCGTCGAGCACGTCGGGCATGAAACCTGCACCTATGCCTTGAATGGTATGCGGCCCCGGTTGCCCGCCCGACAGCACCGGCGAATTGGCGGGCTCGACCGCCACCGCCCTGAACGACGGCTTGCGCTGCTTCAGCGCGTGCGCCACTCCGGTGATGGTGCCCCCCGTGCCCACCCCGGCCACCAGGATGTCCACTTCGCCGTCGGTGTCCCGCCAGATCTCCTGCGCCGTCGCGCGCCGGTGGATCTCCGGGTTGGCGGGATTCTTGAACTGCTGGGGCATGAAGTAGCGCGCGTCCGACGCCGCCATCTGTTCCGCCTTGCGCACCGCCCCCGGCATGCCCTCGGCGCCGGGGGTGAGAACGAGGTCCGCCCCCAGCGCGCGCAGGATGTCGCGCCGTTCCCGGCTCATGGTTTCCGGCATCACCAACACCAGGCGATACCCCCGCGCGGCGCATACGAAGCCAAGCGCGATGCCCGTGTTGCCGCTGGTGGGCTCGATGATGATCGAATCAGGTCCAATGCGTCCCTCCCGCTCCGCCGCCTCGATCATGCTCACGCCGATGCGATCCTTCACGCTCGCGCAAGGGTTAAACATCTCCAGCTTTGCCACTACCGTAGCCGCCGCGCCATCCGTTACCCGGTTCAGCCGCACCAGAGGCGTGTTGCCGGTTAGTTCCGTCACGTCCTGCGCGATTCTGCTCAATCGACACCTCCCTGACCGTGTCGCTGTGCGGACCCGGAACACTCGGGACCCGACGCAAACCGTCCGCCAGCTTCATCTTGCCCGACCCAGGCCCTGCGTGTCAACCGGCCCTGCGCTGTGAGCACGCACATCGCGGGCGGCGCTGGCCGCGGCCTCGGGTTCACTCGACCGTGCGAGCGGGCGAGATGTCGCCGATGACCAGGCCGGTTGGAGCCTTGGGGTAGAAGTAAGTGGACTTGCCCGGCATGCGCAGCCCCGCCAGCGCCACCCGCTGCATCTGCGCCACCGTCGTCGGCCGCAGAAACAGCGCGCAGTCGGCCCGGCCCTCCGTCACGCGCCGCACCGCCTCCGCCTCGTCGCTGGCGTAGTCCACGCGCTCGGCGAGGCGCTCCGGGCCGACCAGGGCATCTATCAGCAGACGGTGGATGAGCACGGTAGCCAACTCGTTGTGGCCTCCGGGCCCAGGCTCCGCCGGCAGGTGTTCGGGCCTGATCGACAGCAGAGCGCAGCCCCCGGAGCGCGTGTACATGCCGAAACGTTCGCCCCGGTTGGGCTGCTCCAGAGACTTGACCAGCGAGCCCGCCGCGGCAAGCGGATCGGTGGCATCGCACGCCACCGGCGCGCGCGTGAAATGTTCCTCCAGCAGTCGCTCCAGGTGGTCCCATTCCTGCGGTGACCGCAGCCGCAACAGGCGATGGGTCGGCAGAATGACCACCCCGGGCTGCTGCGCGGGGCAGAGCAAGGCCAGCACGTGGTTGAAGGCAGCCTCAGGCGCGGCGTCGGGATGGGCCGCTTGCAGCTCGCGGCTCACCCCGAGCGCGGTCTCGTAGCGGTGGTGGCCGTCGGCGATGAACAATGGCCCCTGCCCCACGAGAGCGCAAAAACGTTCCACCACTTCGTCCCCGGGGCGGCGCCACAACCGGTGGCGCTCATCACCCACTTCGGCGTGAGCTTGCGGCGGCCCCGTCATCATCTCCGCAATCGCCTGCGCCACCCCCCCCCGTGGGTCCTCGTGCAGCGCAAGTACCGGGCTGATCTGCGCCTGGCACGCCAGCATCAGCCGCCGCCGGTCCTCGCGCGGGCCGCGCAGCGTGCCCTCGTGCGGCAGCACCATTCCGTCCTCAAACGGCGTCAACCGTACCGCGCACAACACCCCCGCGCGCGTCAGCCTCTGCCCATAGAGGGAGAATTCGTGAGCATAAGGGTAAAGGCAGGGGCCGTCGTCATATGCGAGCACCCCCTGGCTGCGCCACGCGTCGAGGGTCCTCGCCGCCTGCGCGTAACGCTCCTCGCCGCCGGAATCGGCCGGGCCGCTATAGCTGAGCTCCAGCCGCGCCGCGTTGTGCGGATCGCGCTCGTACAGCCGACGCAGCTCGTCGGGGCCGATGACATCGTACGGCGGCGCGAGGACGTCGCTCAGGTCAGTGCGTGCGTATCTCAGACCGGCAAACGGCCGGGCGAGGGCGGACGGGACCACCGTGAGATCACCTTGTCGGGCAGTATTGAACGAGGGGCGGGCGCCACAGCAACCGCCGACAACAAGCCAGATTATAATGGCCCCTGCGACCCCTGGCAAGAGCATCGGGAAAAACGAGGTTGACGGCGGGGAGAGCGGACCCGGAGCGGGCGGGGACTGTCCCTACGTGGACTGTACCCGCCCGGAAGGGGCCAGTCCCCATTCGGGGACAGTCCCTTCCGACCGCCGACCGACAGAGGGAACCGCAGCAAACCGCCGGGCGGATGGCCGTCAGAGCCGGCCGCTCGGCAGCATCCGGGCATGCCACCACGGCTGTGGCGCGAACAACTTGAGCGCGTCGTCGAAAGTCAACTCGCGGCCAGCCGCGTCCTTAAGCGCGGCGGCTGCTAGATCGCCCACAAACACGAGCTGCTCTGCTTGCACGCCGTTCGCCCCCAACATGGGGACCTGGCAGCGCACCGTTACCCGCGCTAGCTTGTCGTCCGACGCGATCGCGAGGTCCGCGGTGCGCAGGCTTTTTTGCAGCACGACCCCCCGCGTCTCCGGGCTCCCCAGCACATCCCGCACCGAGATGGTCAGCGTGGCCGTTTCACTGCGCGGGTCGAGGACGACGGTATCCACCGCCAGCATCGAGTCCTCGTTCTGCTCCACCTCGCGCAGCGATTCGAGCAGGCGCTGCTCGCGGTCAGTGTAGTTGACGTCACGCGCAGGCGCCAGTTGAGGCGGCCGTTCTCTGGGTGTGTAAATCACCGGCTCTTCGACCTCGGCCGGCGCCGCGGGCACTGGGCGCGCGGTCTCCTGACCGCGCGGATACCCCCGCGACTTCGGAGAAGTCGCGCCCAACGGGAGCGGAGCCTCGGCGCTGGGCGGGGCAAGCATGCGCGGCACCCTCATGCCCTCAAACATCGAGGCGCGCGTTGTGTCTCGTCCGATGCTCAGGACCACCACGGCCCACAGCACGACGCACCCGACCGCAACCCCCAGCACCAGGCCCAGCGGCAGCTTGGCGCGTGCGCCGCGCGAGATTCGCCGCCACGCGGGTAGCGCGGCTGCGCCCTCTCGCCCCGCTGCGCTGAGCTTGTGCTCCAGCTCCGAGATCTTCTCGCGGTCCGCTGCGCCGGCAGGGTCAAGCTGGAGCGCGAGCCTGTACCAAGCAAGGGCTTCCGCGTATGCGGCCTGGTCGCGGTATATGTCTCCGAGCAGGGAATGGGCGGAAACGTTGTTGGGGTAGCGGCGCAGCACTTCGACGCACTGCGTCATCGCCAGTTCGTAATCCCGCCGCAAGCGCGAGAGGTTCGCCTGCGCCAGCAGCACGTTGATCTCGGCTTCCGCGCGCGCGGGGATATCGTTGGCCCTGGCCTGTTTCGTGGGCGCCCCGCACTCGGGGCAAACCCTGACGTCATCGGGCAGCCCGCTGCCGCATTGCGGGCATTTCATGGCCGCGCTTCCTCCGCGTCGGTATGAGGGACGAATGATGCCACGGCGCCGCCGACGCCGCTATGCAATGAATCGATGAATGGTGTGTCGCGCCGGCGGCGCACCACACCAGCGTCGCTAGCCTCATACCCGTGCGCGCGCCCCACTAATCCTCAGTTCCCTGCACTCTCATGGGCCGATGGCAGCACAAAACTGCCCCGCCGATGCGGAAAAAGCCCCATGGAGCACGTCGAAATCAGCCGCCGCAGTTGCGGCACGTCACGGCGGCCGGAGAATCTCCGGCTTTGTGGAGCACGGCCGACAGGGACGAGGCACGGCCCCGGTGTAGTGGCCGTTCGGTCAAACGGGTGCATATGCTAAACCACGGGTGTCTGAAGGACAAACGTGGCGGCTTAGCACGCCTCGACGGCGCGTGGGCGCCGGATGTTGCGTTCACCTGCTCCCGCGGCCGCGCTGCCCGGTCGTGGCCGGCGGCCGCGGTTCCGATGGTCGGATGTTCAAGCACATCGCGAGCGTGATAGAGCATAAGGGCGAGGCCCTGGCGTCGGAGTGGCTCGCCGACCTGGAGCGCAGAGGCAACGTCCTGGTGGCGGCTAACAACCGCCGCCAACTGTGGCACGACGCCAGGACCTGGATTGCCCTGCTCATGCGCGCCCTGCGCAACGGCGACGTCGGCCCGCTCTATCGCGTTTCCCGCCTTATGGCCCGCCGGCTGGCGGTCGGCGGCTTCCCGCTGTCCGACGCCGTGGAGGCGATCGTCAGGTTCAAGTACGCCCTGTGGCGGGCGGTCAGCGAATCCCCGGACCTGGACAGCGAAGCCGTGCACGAAGCTACGCGCGTGGTCGCCGAGTGGTTCGACAGCATCGTGGTGAACATGATATCGAACTACGACGCGGCGGCTGACAGGGGCGGGTCGCGCAGCCTCACCGTCGAGCGCGCTTTGCATCTGAGCCGCCTCGCGGAGGACCAGTCCGTCATCTCCCACCTCGCTCAGGAGATGGTCTCCGAGCGCGACACCAAGCGCCTGCTCGACCTCATCGCGCGCTCCGCCGCTCACCTCGCCGGCGCGCAGCGCGCGGCGGTGGTCGTGCCCGAGGACGACGCGCCGCGCTACCGCGGCGCTTACCGCCTGCGCCTCGCTGACCTCAATGCCTACGCCCGGCGCAGCGGCAAACCGCTGTCGGGGGCGCTGGAGGAGGGGGAAGCGCGCATCGTGACCGACCTGGCGGATGGCGCAGACGGGGCGCGCGGGCGTGTTGCCGGCAAGCTCGAGGTGCGCACGCTTCTCAGCGTGCCGATGCAGGTCGGCGACCGCACGCTGGGGGTGCTGGAGCTCTTCGACCCGCTGGCGGGGCAGGGCTGGAGCAGCCGCGATGTCAACATGGTGCGCGAGCTGGCGGCACAGGCCGCGCTCGCGATGGAGAATGCTCGTTTGCTGGCGGAGGCCGAGCGGCGCGCGCGGAGATTGACGACCCTCAACGAGATCGCGCGCGCGCTTGCTTCGCAGATCAGATCACCGCGGCTGGCGGCCACGGCGGTGGCCGGCGCCGCTAAGCTGCTGCACGCGTCGTCGGCGTTACTGTGGCTGCGCGAAGCCGGCGCTCAGCGCTTCAGGCTGCGCGCCGCCCACGGGCGCACCCGGCCCGCTGAGGCCATCGACTTCAGCCTGGGCGAAGGGCCCCTCGGCCGCCTGGCGAGCGGCGAGGCCGAGATCCTATCTCCACGGGCGAGCCATGACATGCCCTGGGGCAAGGGCTGGGCAATCGCCGCCCCCCTGCGCATCGGCGCTCGAGCCCTGGGTTTGCTGGTGGTGCGCCGCCAGCAGGGGGCCTTTCACGCGGACGACACGCAGATGCTCGAGGCGCTCGCCGGGCGCGTCGTCGTGGCGGCGCAGAATGCGCAGCTCTACCAGGAGAGCGAGCGGCTGGGGCGCCATCTCAACGCCTCCATCGTCGCCCTGGGCGAGGCCCTGGCCGCCGCGCTCGACATGAACGAGTTTGTGCAGGTTATCGCCGACCGCGGCGCGCAGCTTGCGGACGCGGCGGCGGCGATCGTCTTCCTGGACGACAACGGCGTTGGGCCGACGGCGCGAGCGGTGGCCACGCGCGGAGACGCCGCAGGCGCGGCGGCCGATCCCCGTGCTTATGAACCGCTCGCCGCCCTCGCCATCGAGCGCAGAGAGCCGCTGTCCCTGTCCGCGCGCGGCCGCGCCACCGACGACCGCATGCGCCAGGTCATGACCAACGAACACGTTCGCGCCGTCCACGTTTTCCCACTGACCGTGCGGGGCCACATCGCGGGCGCGCTGTGCGTCCTGCGCCGGGGCCGCGCGCTGCGCCGCCACGAGCGCGATTTGCTGGCCTCCTTCAGCCGTCAGGCTGCCGTCGGCATAGAGAACGTAATCCTGTTCAACGAGACCCAGCAGCGGCTGATCGAGCTCGCAGACCTGTCGCGCGCCAGCGGCGGCGTCGCGTCCACGCTCGACCAAGCCACCATCGTCGAGATCATCGTCGAGGGTGTTACGCGCGCCCTGCGCGTGCCGGTCGCGGCCACGGCGCTTATCGACGACGAGGGTGAACTCCGCCTGCCCGAGGGCGGCCACCGCGGCCTGCCGCCCAGCTTCGTGCGCCGCTTCGCCATCAACGCCGATAGCATCGCCCGGTCGGTGATAGCTGATCGGCGCATCAAGGTCATCAGCGACATCGTTGACGAAGGCCGCGCCAGGGACTCCCTCGTCGCCGGCCTCGACTTGGCCTCCCTCATCTGCGCCCCCATCAAGGGTCGCGAGGGCGTGCTCGGCATCCTGTTCGCTGCCGATCGTGTTCCCCGCACCTTCCGCCCACACGAGGAAGCGCTGCTGTCCGCCTACGCCAACGAGGCGGCGCTCGCGCTTGAGAACGCCTACCATTACCAGGCGGTGGTGGCGCACGCACGCGAACTGGGGGGGCTGCTGGAGGCCACCAAGGCGCTGAGCGCGACCCTCGAGCTGCAGCCGGTGCTCGACCACGTGGCGCAAGCCGCCGCCTCACTGCTGGGCGCGCCGGCGACCAGCATCATGCTCCTCGACGCCGGCGGCGCGCGGCTGGAGACCGTTGCCGCCTGCGGCTTGCCCGCCGACCACCCGCTTCACGCCGAGTTGCGCGTGGGAGAGGGCATCCGCGGCATGGTTGCCATGCAGGGTGTGGCCATGAGCAGCACCGACCTGCCCCGCGACGGCCGCTTCAAGCTCCGCGACGTCGCCCGGGCGGAAGGCCTGCTCTCGATCCTCAGCGTGCCCCTCATTGCCAAGGGCAAATCCCTGGGGGTGATCAGCGCCTACAGCCGCGCCTCCCGCGCCTTCACCGCTGCCCAGGAACGCCTGCTGACCACGCTGGCGGGCCAGGCGACTGTGGCGATCGAGAACGCCCGCCTCTACGCCGAGGCGCGCGAGCAGACGCGCTCCATGCGATTGCTCATGGAGGAGGTCAGTCACCGCATCAAGAACAACCTGCAGAGCATCATCGGCATCATCCATCTCCACATGGCACAGGTCGAGGATGCGCGCGCCAGGGACGCCCTGCGCGAGATCATCAGTCGCGTCCAGGCCATCGCCGTCGTGCACGAGCTGTTGCTCGACGAGGACGTGCGCTCCGTCGACGTCAAGGAAACGAGTCGCCGCATCCTCGACAACGCCGTGCGCCAGAATCCTCATCCGGAGGTCAAGATCGTCAGCCAGGTCAGCGG
>Ga0315294_10004405_pt1 | contig 15342 bp, 11 predicted proteins | sample YL17G13_40_MG_FD_203626 | JGI IMG/M metagenome (GOLD analysis project Ga0315294, IMG submission 203626) | Sediment microbial communities from Yellowstone Lake, YNP, Wyoming, USA - YL17G13_40 | ecosystem: Environmental > Aquatic > Freshwater > Lake > Sediment | place: USA: Wyoming | collected... | reverse complement strand
CCAAGTGGAATGGGAATGGATGCATTCAAAAAGCGTTATGAAGATCTTCAGAGACTTATTGAATATTACAATCATCAACCTCTTCCTCTTGCATTAATAAATTCAGAACTACATCAATGGAGTGCTAATATACATGCCCTTGTTCCTAAATATATGTTCTATGTAGATTCATATATTTTAGCAGATAAGGGAAGATGTAAGAACAGACAGATATGGATAAACAGGGATCTTGCTAAACATGGTGATCTTCAATTCATTGTAAATAATGAAAACTATAGACCTTCCTTTGAATATCAAGAAACTTTTAACTTCCTATCCTCTGATGAAATATCAGTATTTACTGATGGAACATTCACTCCAACTGATATCTACATAATGTATATGAGATATCCTCAGTATATTGATAAAGTGGGATATATTAAATTTGATGGGACTGCTTCTATAGATTCAAATTGTGAACTTGAAACTTATTTAGAAGATGAACTATTAGATCTTACAGTTCAAAATCTGGCTATGTATACAGAGAATGCTTCTGCTGTACAAAGTTCTCAGATGCGAATTCAAACAAATGAATGATTTTTTTATATATAAATTTAATAAGTAAACAAAATGGCTGATTTTTCATTGACTACGTTATTTGTAGTTCCAGTGGGGCAAACAACACTCCCTAGTACTGGTTCTACACAAAATCTCACTGCAGGTCAAGTGGGATTGTATGATAATGAGTATGCAACAGTAGATGATACTACTATAGCTGCTGCTCCTTATTTCTACATTGCACAAGGTAGAACAAATACCTATTTGCAAGGTTCTAAACGTTCAGACAAGATTAAGGGTTGTCCTTCAGGAGCTGGATGTAATTCTAATGTGACTGAATGGTACAAAGTATCAGGATGTCCTACACCTGTAAATCAGATTATGGATGTAGCAGGATGGAATGTAAAATGTGGTGATATTGTCACTCTCACATTACGTGCTCATTCTAGTTATATTGATACTCTTTATTTTAATGGACTTACACGTTCAGTAACTGTTCAGGCTCCATGTTGTGATTGTGGTGGTGATCCTTGTGTTGATGTTGATGCAAATGCATTGATTGATGCTTTCATCGTTAAACTTACACTCCAGGCTTCTGGTATTAATCCTGACAACATTCATCTTACTCAGTTCTTTACATTTGAAAATGTAGGTGGAACTATTCTTCGTATCACTGGTAAAGCTTTAACTAAATATGGTCAGCCATGTGATGTTGCTGCATTCCCATTTGAATATGACAGGATGTGGTTTAGGACATTTGTATACAGTGGTCCTGCTACTACAGCAGATTTCATTGTATCTGATGCTTGTAACATTGTAGCTGAAGCTATTGTAACACAACGTGCTTCTTATGCAACAGGAACTTCTGAAGAGATTACTCAATTAGAGAAAAACTACTATAGTTATCAGGCTGGTTATCTGAAACATCTTTATAGGATGGTTGGATATAATGGTAACTTTGAAAGTTGGGTATCAAGTGGATCTACTTATGATACTTATTATATCAAATTTAATAATATCAATAAAGCAGCTTACAGTTGGGGTGATTATATTCCTGAAGACAGTATGGTAATTATTGCTTGTCTCTCTGGAGGTGCATATGCCACTGTACTTGAAGCAGCTCTTGTAGCTGGTCTTGGTGCTGTTGAAGATAACAATGTATGTATTACTACTACATCTACCACTTCAAATTCCACCACTACTACAACTACCACTGCAGTTCCTCTTCGTCCATAAGAGAAATAATAAATTATAAACCTATGCCAGAGGAAAGAGGATAACTCAAATCCTCTGGCATATTTATTTTAAACAATATGCCCACACTAAAATTAGATATATTAGTAGTTCCTACTTATAATACAAAAACATTAGGAGTGGCAGATGCTTCTATCTATCCTGATTCTCCTCCTATTGTATATTCTCCTACTATACAGATAAGTGTTCCTGGATTTGCTAAGGTGGTGTTACCCTTTAGTGTAAATGATTTTACTGTATATACTTCCTCTACACTAGGACTTACAGCTATAGGTTCTCCTTATTTACCTCTTCCTGATGGAGTATATATATTAAGATACTCAATTGCTCCAGATTATATTAACTTTGTAGAGAAGTCTATTATTCGTGTAGATCAATTACAGGAAAAGTTTGATTCAGCTTTTATGAAACTTGATATGATGGAATGTGACAGAGCTATTAAGACACAAGCAAAGGTGGATCTGAATAGTATATATTTCTTTATACAAGGAGCTATTGCAGCAGCAAATAATTGTGCAATTGATGAATCAAACAAATTGTATGTTCAGGCAAATAAAATGCTAAATAGTTTTATTAATAATAATTGTGGTTGTTCAGGAAACAATTACATAAATAACTTCAACTAATATGGCAGCATGTAGTAAATGCAATGCACAAGTGGGTTGTGGATGTCAATTGGTAAATGGACTCTGTGCTCATTGTAATGCTCAACAAAATAAGAAATAAGCTATGTTAACTCCTAGACTTACTAATTGTCCAGAGTGTTCTGATATTCCTACACTATTGCAGGATATTGATTGTAAGCTGGGACAATGGGCAAAGAAGTTATATAATAACACTATCTTTGCTTTAAATCAACCTATAGATGGAAATGCTATGTTTGATCTCCTGAATTATAAAAGGATATTGACATATAAATTTTGCAATAGTGATTATGGTGGTTATTATACAGTTAATATGATAGCCAGTAAAGTTAAACTGCTTACAGCAGGATGTAAGTGTAAAGATTGTGTGCCTAATGTAATTCCAGATGAAACTACAAGCACAACTAGTACATCTACCAGTACAAGTACATCTACAAGCACTAGTACATCTACATCTTCTACTAGTACAAGTACATCCTCAACTAGTACATCTACAAGCACATCCTCTACCAGTACAACTACAACTACCACTACAATACCTATTACAACAACTACTACCTCTACTGCTTTTCCAGTAGGTACTTCAACTATAAAGGTACATGGAACTAATGCAGGTAATAATGGAAGAATTAGTAATACTTTTATAGATCTTGTAGCAATTACACCTAGTTTAGGAAGTTTTCCTATTCCTACTGGAGTAGTTGATGTTTTTGCTTCTAATCCTATGATAGGATTAAGAAATATTACTGTACCATATTTTAATTGTAATGATGGTAGTTATATAATGGAGCTTTCTGAAGGCATGACTACAATAGAGATATTAAGTTTGGCAACAGCAGGAACAGCAGTATTCTCTCCTGTAACATTACTTAATGGGCTTCTATATAGAATAGATATTCGATTGGGTATTATAATTATTTAAAAATAAAAAATATAAAATCATGGCATGTTCTAATTGTTTTAATGGATGCGTTGATATCACTTCAGATCAATGTGTTAGATATACAGGAATAGATGTTCCTGTTTTAGGGATTCAAACAGGAGATAGTCTTTCTTATGTAGAACAGGCATTAATAACATTTCTTTCCTCTACATTAGATGGAACAGGGATTATTCCTAATATCAATACAGGAACCTCAGGAATAAGTTGTAATCTAGTTTCTCAATATCTTCCTGTATGTGGAGAGATTACTATTGTAGATCTTGTATCAGCTTTGATTCAGGCTTCTTGCGATCTTCAAACTCAAGTAGATTCTGTTGTTGCAGAACTTGCCATACTAAATGGTGATTACACAATAGATTGTTTAACAGGAGTGTCAGTTTCCTCTGGTACTCATATTATTCTTCAGGCTGTTATTGATAATCTATGTTCTCTTAATGGAGATGTAGTTGCCTTAGCTTTAGATCTCACTACCAATTATGTAAAAATTGCTGATATTGATGCATATATTGCAGCATGGATGGCTGCTAATAATCCTAATTCACTAATCAGTAATAAAATGGTTCCTTATGTAGCTGTAGAATATTATGGTGATCTTACAGGAAAATTTGATGTTACAGGAGCAGGACTTGGAGATTGGGATAAAATATATTTATGTAATGGTCTTCATGGCACTCCTGATAAAAGAGGAAGAATTCCTATTGGTGTAACTACAGGAACAGGAGGAGGAGCATTTAATGTAAATGTAGATCCAGCAATTGCAGGAAATCCTACATATACATTAGGTACTACTCATGGAGCAAATACTATTACACTTTCTCCATCACAGATGCCTATTCATACTCATGCTAACACTGCTGCATCAACTGTATCTCCAAATCCTCATAATCATGATGTACAAATTTATGCAGGAACAGACTCTTCAGGTAGTCATATATCATCAGGAGTAACAGGATCTCCTAGTGGAACACATACAGGAAATGTAACTCTATCTGTAACTACTGCTCTTACAAATGTTAATACAGGTGGAAGTCTTTCTCATGAAAATATTCCCCCTGTTCTTGCTTGTTTCTATATAATGTTTATTCCTTGAAATTATGACTTACGGTATATTTGGTAGTTTCTTAAAACCTATTTCAGGATGTGGTTGTGCAGGCACAGAAGATAATTGTGATCCTTGCACAGCTAAACCTATACAGTCAGATCATCTTACCTATAATGGTCCAAATCTGCCCTGTACAGGCATTCATACATGTGATACACTAACAGTGTCACTCCAGAAGATTGATCAGCAAATATGCCTTCTAATCACTGCTCTGTACAATCTTACTACTACTACTACATCTACAACTAGTCCACCCAATTAATAATTTTAAAAAATAAAATAAAATGACAGTATTTATTCAACTAACAGTAGCAGGAACAGATTCTGGACCTTATAATCTATTTACAAATTTAGAACTCATTGTTCCATTTGCAACAGGAGTATCTAAAGCTACTTTATTAACAGGAGCAAATTATACTGTAACTGATGGTACAACATCAATTACTGTAGTATCTACAGGAGCATGTACTAATAGTATTATTCTTACTATAGTAACTACTACCACTACCACTAGTACATCTACTAGTACAAGTACATCTACAAGCACTAGTACATCTACTACTACTACTACCACTACTACAGCAGCTCCAATATCTGAAGGTTATTATATTACAGGAGCTATTTACACTCCTATTTTACAGGCAAGTTCTTTAGATGCATGTAATAAGATTAATGCTGATTTCTTACTAGCGCACACTGAATTAGTATATGCATTAATAGCCACCACTCCAGGTGTAGATATTGATAAATTTTATACTGATGCAGCATGTACAGTTCAATATTCAATAACTCCTGCAGGAGATCCTTATTTAGGATATATTAATACAGCAGGAACCACTGCATATTTTGCATATGTCACTAATGCTAATTCTGATTTTAATCCAGCATTAGGAGGTATTTGTTAATCTTACATAATAATTACATTCTTTTCAAAATAAATTACTCCCAGATCTTGATATATCTGGGAGTTTTTGCTTGTAACTAATCAAATTAATTATAATAAGTTATTGTATATAATACGATTAGTTAAATCTTTTTTTGAAACCTTTATATTAAAATATATCTTTACAATTGCAATTATAATTAATTCTACTAGATATTATGGCAACTCTCAGATACTTAGTTAGTTCAGTAAGATCAATGCATAAAATTCTTTCTACAGATTCCTTAATTACAGATCGTGCTATTGCTTCTGAGATTAGATTCAATTCTTTATTATTAATTAAGAGAGAAACTAACCTTAGAAAACTATGGGCTACTGATACCTTATTTACCACTATTCCTTGTTTAGAGATGATGGAAGTTCCTATTTCTGAATGTTGTGATTATGTAGATCCTTGTATGATAGCAAGAAGTAAGAATAAACTTCCTCGTATGGCTGAAGGAAATTATCAGTATGTAATTCAAGGAGTGTATTCTATCAATGCAATGGGAGGAAAAGGTAAAAAGATAACAGAAATAACTGTTAACAGATATTTAAATCTTTTAAAACTTCCCATTATAAAGAAGAATGAATATTTCTGGATATCCAATGACTATTTATATATTACTAATCCTCTTCTTCAGGCTGTAAGATTTGTTGCTTTTTTTGAAGAAGATATTCCTAATAGTATAATGTATCCTGAATGTGGATGTGGTAATGATGTAACAGATGAAGAATGGTGTAAAAATCCTCTTGATAAAGAGTTTCCTCTTCCTGGTTATTTAGAAAAACAAACATTAGATCTTGTTTCTCAAAAACTACTTCAAACATATTTTAATATTAAATCTGATATCACACAGGATGGCATAGATGGACAAGCACCAAATTCACCAAATCTTAAATAATGAGTAGATCAGCAACAGATTTTAGAACAACAAGTATAGATAACTATAAAGATTTTTGTAAAAAGAATCCCAGTATTAAAATTTCTTTAAATGAATGGAAGAATATTATTTATGCTTTTAATGAATCTCTTAAAATTAAAATGTTAGAAACAGGAGAAAAAATAAGATTTCCTTTTGGTTTTGGAGATTTTGCAATAGTAAAGAAAGAAAGAAAAATAAATAGATTAAGCAAAGAAACTGGAGAGGTAGTATTGAATCTTCCTATTGATTGGGTAAAAACAAATGCATTAGGAAAAAGAATTTATATTATGAATTACCATACAGAAGGATTCTTTTTTGGATGGAAATGGTTTAAAAAAACTACTATGTTAAGAGATGCTGATTTTTGGTATTTTAAAGCATCTCGTTATACATCAAGACTTTTAGCACACTATTTAAAAGTGGATAATAAGTATCAACATATATATCAAGAGTGGATTTAAAATTAAATAATACACAATGTCATACTATTATAAATATTCCTTTGTTAGTCCTGAACCAGTATATGCAATTATACAAGAGGAATTAAAAAGTTACATGGATACTGGAGCTGTAGACTCCTTGATGTTTCCAACATATCTTGATAAATGTCTTAGAAAATTAGGAAGAACTTCTTATGTAATTACAGAAGAAATACTTTATATAGAAGATTTTCAAGCAAGACTTCCTGATAACTTCTTTGCTGTAAGAGAAGCTTGGAGATGTCAGGAAACAGGATTGCTTCCTTATCAGACAGCTACATCTTTTTATTCTCAAACTGCTTCTACAACAATTCAAATAGCTCCTCTCACTATCAATGGTAACGCTTGTAATAATCCTGTTTGTCAAGATCCTAATTGCACAGGCACATGTCTTCCTGACATCGTTCAGGCAGTATATAAAACAAATCATGAAGTTCCAAGATCTTACAAAAGAGAATATCTCCTAAAACCAGGAAATATCTCAGCAAGAAAAAATTGTGATGTAAGTTATACTGATGCTTGGGATTTTAATGTAAGAACATCTTCATATAATGAATTTACTCCAGGTTCTGCTGGATTTGATTCTTTTGATATAAGGGATAATAAATTTGTTACTAATTTCAGATGTGGTGTGGTTCATTTATTATTCTATGCTACAGAATACGATAATGGAGGCAATCAAATGATTCCTGATAACTATCGTATTAGAGAATATGTAGAATCTTTTATAAAGTTTAAAGTGTTTGAGACTCTTACTAATCAAACCAATGATGAAACCTTTCAGCAGTTACAACAGAAATTGCTTTATTATAAGCAAATGTCTGAAGAAGCATTCATTATGGCAGATATAGAAACAAAGAAACAAGATTCTTGGACTAAGCAAAGAAGAATAAAACAAGATCTAAATAGATTTCAAATGTATGAACTTCCCAATCGTACTAACAGATATGGTTGGAGACGTAATTTCTAAAGAAAATGGCAGATCAGGAACAAGGAAATATAAGACAGGAGTATAATAATGCTACTGTTGGTCTTAATTTAGATCAAACTCTTAATCAGGTTAAGAAGGGAGTGCTAACCTATGCATTAAATGCTGCTGTTGAAAACTTTGATGCAAACTCAATTAATTATCAAAATGAAGAAGGTAATGAGTTTTGTCTTTCTTTTCCTGAAGGATATGCATTAATAGGAAAGTATTTTATTCCTGAGAAGAATAAACATATATTCTTTCTTACAAACCCTTCTTTAGGAGATAGTCAAATAGGGTATATGGATAATAATGATTGTCTTTACCATACTCTTTTTAGTGCTCCTTGTTTAAATTTTAATATTAACCATCCTATCCATAAGTGTGTTCATAAAATAACTAATTGCACTACAGAGATATACTGGACAGATGGGTATAATCCAAGAAGATATCTAGATATAAATGATCTTCCTAAAATACTAAAGCAGGGATCTACACTTTGTAATCCTATTGAGAGTGATAGTGTGGATTGTAATCAATTGAAAATACAACCTAACTTTTCTATTCCACTTTTAAATATATCTGATGTTGTATCAGGAGGAAATCTAATATCTGGTACATATCAATTTGCTGTTCAATATTCTGATGCTGCAGGAAACCCATATACATCTTATTATTCTATTACAAATCCTACTCCTATAGCTAATATTAATGAGGTGACAGTTAATTTTAACTATTCTGTAGGTAAATCTATTCTTATTAATGTTTCTCATTTAGATATAACAGGACAATTTCAATATTTTAATCTTGCTGTATTAAAAACAATAAATGCTATTACTTCTGTAGAATTATTAGGAACTTACTTTATTGATAATACACAAAAGGTTATTACATATACAGGTCAAAATGTAGAAAATATAAGACTTGCTATTAGTGATATATTTGAAAAATATCCATATTATGATATTGCACAGGATGTAACAGCAGTACAGGATATTCTTGTATGGGATCAACTTACATCTATAGACAGAATCAATTATCAGGATATAGCTAATAGAATCACTCTCCAATGGGAAACATATAGAATACCAGCATCTGAAAATTATTCAGATGAATTAAATGCAACAAATCTTAGAGGATATTTAAGAGATGAGGTTTATGCATTTGAAATAGTTTTCTTATTAAAGAATGGTAAACAGACAGATGGATTTCATATTCCAGGAAGAATTAGGGCTTTATCTGAAAACAGACCAGATATTGCAGATTCTAATCCTGATTTTATTGGATCACCATCATATACTGCTGGTGGTATAGGATATAGTCCTTATTGGGAGATTTATAACACAGCATCTGTTTCTGGATATGTTCAAGGATATTCCCCTGTTCCTGAATATAAAGGTGCTTATCAATATGGAGACTTTGCATATTGGGAATCAACAGAAGAATATCCCTGTAATATAGATGTATGGGGAGAATTAGCAGGACAAAAAATCAGACATCATAAATTTCCTGATGTTTTGGTAAGTCCTATATATGAATCTAAAATATTCTCATCTCCTAATTCTATGGTGATGGGTAATGATGCTGTATTTCCTATAGGAGTGTTACTTGATGCTCAACAAATTAATGCATTAATATCTTCTTCAACATTAACATCAGATCAGAAATCTGATATTATAGGATATAAAATTGTAAGAGGAGACAGAGGAACAAATAAATCAATCATTGCTAAGGGAATTTTAAGAAATATAGGAACCTATACAAGAGAAGAAACAGAATACTTCTACCCCAATTACCCATATAATGATCTCAAAGCAGATGCATTTTTAAATAGTACCAATAATGCTTATTCAGAAATATGTGAGACATGGGATATAAATATACTCACATTACAACCTGATATTAATGGTGGACCTGATTATGCTGAATTACAATATATTGATTGTAATACAAATAAACCAGGAAGTAAAAGATTCTATATAATAGGTACATCTACCTTTTGTTCTATTACCAGACCTACAATTACTCTTCCTGCTACAGGAACAGTGGGATATGCTAATTATGAAAGATGGAGTGCAGATATTGATTGTGGGCTTTGTCAGGGATACAGAGTGCAATATGATGATATTGTTAAAGGTATCACAACTCTTTGGATAATTACCTATCATGAGTTTTCTGTAGTGACAGGTACAGGAGGAGTGGTAATGATTGGGCAAGGAGGTAATTCTAATATACATTTTATAGGAATACATACTTCTGGTACATCTTGTGATACTTCCAATGATATGCCAGCTATAAATGCCAATCCTCAACATGCATACAGACAAATATTTAATTCTCCTGAAACTTCTTTTGGACAACCATTCTTAGGAGATATACTTAAATTAGAGAGTGTAATGTTTGGTGCAGGAAAAGCTCACTTTGTAGAAGTGAAAAAGAATGCAATGTATAAACTTATCACAGAACAAGCTCAAAAGAAAGCTCTTGATAGTTCTGATAAGTTAGCCAGAGCAACCTCTCCTTTTAATTATACTGCTATGTTTACAGCATATCAGGCATACCTTACTATTTATATAAATGGTATAACAAGGAAGAATTTTGCATATTCATTCAATTCTATAGCTGATTATAATTATGAAGCATCCATTCCTAATGATCTTGGTATTAAACAACGTAATCTTGATATTAAAAAATATCTGATTCCAGGAGTACAATCTGTAGGAGATATTCATAGTATTAATAATTATGAAAGAGAAACATCAGTATTTTTAAAAACAGTAGAGCAAAGAAATTCTTTAGCAATTCCTGCTTTGCCTTTTCCTGATAAAACTCCTAGTCTTATTCCAGGAGGTGTTTCTATTGTCACTGATAATTCAAGATATACTATTTCAGAAATAGGAAGTTGTAATGCTCCTGCAAAAGAAAATCCTATACAAGTGGTTTCTTATTATGCTTCTTTAAAGAATCAGATAGTAAATCAGTGGGGACAATTATATTCTTATAATACAATAGACACAGGATTTCAAAAGACTATAGATGATACTTCCAGTAATACTGTTGTATTTGGAGGAGATACCTTTATAAGCAGATTTGCTTTTAAAACAAAACTTCCTTTCTTTATTGACAGCAGAGTAAATGCTCCTGATGATAGTGATATATTTTATGATGAATTAGGTAATGTTGCCTACCCTAAATATTGGCATTCTGCAAGAAGTATAGTGAAGGATTATACATTAACAGGAGTGGGAGTGCTATCAAATATTATTTCTTATAAAGCACATAATTTTGATTGCCCAAATGATTCACCATATGTTACACCCACTACATCTACATCCTCTACATCTTCTACAACTACCACCACCACAACAGTATTAACAAGTGTAGTAACTCCCTCCAGTACACTTATGTATTATGATGGATATTTCTATATGTTTGCATATGGTATTCCTAATTTCTATTGTGAAAGTTCATATAATATAGATCTTAGACAAGCATTCAATAATAGAGAAGGAGATTTTTATCCTCATGTAACAACAAGCATTCCTGATGATTGGGTACAAGAATACTTTGTACCTATTGCTCAGGATAATACCTATTATTATAACATCACATTCTCCAAACAGAATAAAGAAAATTCTTTTTCACATCTTCCTCCTAATTGGTCAGCACAGTTTTGTTATACTTATTATCCTTTTAGAACAGTATATTCTGATTCTCAAGAAGCAGATGCTGATAATAAGGTGAACAACTGGTTAAGTTATGGAGCTACATCTTTTTATGATTTTCCACAGAACTATGGAAATTTAACATCTTTAGATGGTATTCAGAACAGAGCTATTTTAGCTAGATTTGAAAATAAGAGTCTTCTGTATAATAACTTGTTAACAATGGATACAAGTAATCCACAAGCTGCTTATCTGGGTAATCCTAATATGTTTAAAAATCCTCCTATTGATTTTGCAGAAACAGATCTTGGTTATGTAGGTTCTCAACATAAAATGCTTCTTAAGATACCACAAGGGCAAATTACTATTGATGCAAAGAGAGGACAGATATTTTTACTTTCAGGACAACAAGCTATAGATCTTTCTGCTTTTGGTAGTGGTATGAACAGATTCTTTACAGATCACTTAGCATTTGAAATTCTTAGATGGTTCCCAACAGTAGATGTGGATAATAATTTCACATCAATAGGACTCCATGCTGTATATGATAGTAAATATGATAGAGTAATAATTACTAAACTTGATTATATTCCTCTTACTAAGGATATAAAATATGATGAAATCACCAGAACATTCTATATTGAAAAGATATTAAACACTTTTGTATTAAAAACACAAGTGTTTCTTACAGATGCTTTATATTTCTGTAACAAGAGCTGGACTCTTTCCTATCATGTAAATACAAAAGCATGGATATCTTTTCATAGTTATATTCCTAATTGGTATATAGCTGAAAATAATTTCTTCTATTCAGGTATTAATGGATGTTGTGATGAATTTGATTTTATTGCAGGAATATTAACAAATATTGATTGTAGTCTTGAGGGAGTAGCTACATATGGACCTGATTGTTCTTTACAGGGAATAGCCATTTCTCCTCTTGATTGTTCTTTGAGTGGTATTGCAAATGTTATTCTTAATTGTAATTTATCAGGTAGTGCTACTAAAATTGAACCTGTTTGTCAAAGACCTATGGGCTTAACTAATTTCTATCCTATTTTTGGATATACCACTCCTTCTACTGGTATTACAATTGTATCTTCAGGAAGTTCTACAGATGCTTGTTTAGCTGTAGGGTATATGAATGTATTTGGAGGAATATATATTGATGTAATATGGAATTCCTTTACTATGCAAACAACAAGTATTTCTTTAGGAATGTTATGCTATTTAGGAACTTCTACAGATTGTAGTCTTGCTCCTGATGGTTGGTATTTTACAGAAGAATCAGCTCTTAGTAATTTGACATTTCATATTGTATCAGGAGTTATCACTGAAATTATAGATTGTCTTGCTACCACTACAACAACAACAACAACAATTCCTGTTTGTTATGAAATGACAATGGAAAGTACAGATAGCTATAATGCTAATTTTGTTTATACTACTTGTGAAGGATTTTCAGAAACAGTAAGTGTTGCTCCAGGATTTCCTTATATCTGGTGTTGTTTATCAGTGGATCTTTTTACAACTAATGGAATGTACACTGTTGGATCAATATGTACCACCACTACATCTACAACATTATCTCCTCCTTAATAAAAATTGATATGGCAAAAATAGTCACTATAAAATTAACAAAATCTCCTATAAAAATAGGACCTTTTACTATATATGACCAATTTGGAAATATCATAGCAAATAATGTTTCCAGAGAAACACTTATAACAGGAATAAGTTATTTAGTAGATGATAATGTATCTATGATTACTATGACTTCCACAGGAGAGTGCATATTTACAAAAACAGTGAATGTATCTTCTTTGAGTCCTATAGTATTTAATACTCCCACTATTATAACAACTGTTGCATGTTTGTGGCGACACCTCACCAATATCACAATTAACAATTCTTATTATGGAATAACACATCCATATATAATTGAATATCCTGTATCTACTTTACCTAATACAGAAATTCTTCAGAACATTAAAAGTTATGATAAAGTCTTTAAGTATGTTCCAGATGGAACAGGTGTATTCTCTTATACAGATAAAATACTCCTTGATAATGCATGGTTTAATGAAGCAATTATCTATAGCAATCAACAATGTACAGGATTATTAGAATTGGTACCTAAACCTTTACATAATTTACAGGCTTATAATTTATATCCTATTTATAAATCTAATAGCAAAGTCATCACATATACAAAGAGTGATGATTTCTATAATATTAATACTTTTTGGGATGTAGTAAAAGATAGAAATATTCCAATAGCTGTTACTAGTTGTGAGAGTCTTTCTGTTGATGGTATATTGAATCAATTAAATATGAACTATTCTATAAAGTCTTTTAAGAAATCTCCAATTAGATCAAAGGATTTAAAAATAAGGCTTAGTCTTACCAATCGTTCAGATATACACATAGTTTCACAGATGTTAATAAGTTCAAGTCAAATAAGTTATAAATAATGGCAAAGAATATTCCTATAATAGAAGATGCTGGATCTATGAAAAATGGAATTTGGGTTCCTGATTGGAAAGCTATGTCTAAACAAGCTAAAAAATTAGGAGCTAAAACTGTCCAAACACAACATGGCTCCATCATTAATTTTGATAATAATTATAATGTTATAAGTACAGATGATAATCCTCAGATGCAAAATGGAGGATGGTTAGAGAAATATGAACAAGGAGGATTGGTCTTAAAACAAAAGGCTAATGACAATTATGGTGTAAGAGATAATCCTAGTGATTCCTCTGTATCTATTCCTAAGGATTTTGTAGGACAAGGATACAATACACAAGGAAGAAGCTGGTCTCCTGCATGGGGAGGACAATTTGCTGATGGAGGTAATATTAAAAAATATAATTTTTCAGAGTTACCTTGGTATGTTAGATTAGCAACTATGGTATCTCCAAAATTAAGTAAAACTACAGATAAGTCTATAGATCTATATAACAAATTGGTAGAGTTTAAAAATAAAAGAGTTGATGATAAAATGTCTCAAGAGGAGATAACTTATAGAAAAAAATTAGCAAATGCTCAACAATTTGGATATCCTCAAGATATAAAACAACTAGATTCTTTTTTACAGAGAGTAGAAAAAGATGAATCTCAGGAAAACTTAAATTCTCATGCCAGAACTGTACAATTAAGACGAGAACTGGTAAATAAATATTATGGTTTACCTTATGATACTACAAGTATTGTAAAATCTAAATATAAACCTTCTGTAAGTGATAATCCTAATGCTGAATATTATGATTTTAATGATAAACTTAGGCAACAGGCTATAGATGTTTTAAAATTAAGTAAAGATCCTATAGGATTTTTTGAAGAATTAAATTCTACTAAATTAAGTAATAGCTTAGATTTAGAAAAAATAGATCCATTGAGAAAAAAGTATGGGATAAATCCAAAATTTCATTCTCATTACAATGCTTATGACATAACAGCAGGTTTAGGTACTGAATCAACTCCCTATAATCAATTAGGAAAATTTAAGAGATCTACAGGTAAAGATGATCGTGGTAGATATGTTTCATTTTATGATGAATGGGATATAGATCCTCCTCTTTTGAAGAAATATAATATAGATGTAGATAAATTAAATAATCCTTTTGAAATATATACAAGAATATATGAAGATGAACTTCAGAAAAAGAAGAATGGTGGTTGGATGGATAACTACAATGATTCACAAGCTTCTGCTCCTGAAGAAATGGTAGGAGATGGATTTTCTAATATAGGTAGAAACTATTCTCCTGCATGGGGAGGACAGTTTCAGGATGGTGGAGACATTACTAAATCAATTTTTCAGAAGTATCCTGCATTAAAGAATTTAGGAGAGGTTACAATAAAACCAGATACAACATTTACAAGAGAAAAAACTGGAGT
>Ga0315294_10004404_pt1 | contig 15343 bp, 8 predicted proteins | sample YL17G13_40_MG_FD_203626 | JGI IMG/M metagenome (GOLD analysis project Ga0315294, IMG submission 203626) | Sediment microbial communities from Yellowstone Lake, YNP, Wyoming, USA - YL17G13_40 | ecosystem: Environmental > Aquatic > Freshwater > Lake > Sediment | place: USA: Wyoming | collected... | reverse complement strand
TCGCGTCCGGCCGCGGCCAGGTCCAGGACCCGGATCCCGCGGCCGGGGCAGGCGTCCACCCACGCGCGCTCGGTCGCGTCCAGTCCATCCATGCCGGGTACGAGCAGGACCGGGCCCGCGAACGCGTCACGGTTGCGCGGGGTCACGATCGCAAACTCGAGGTGCGAGGTCAGGAGCGCGAGCAGGATGCCGGTGTAGGCTTTCGCGAACGCCTCCGGATCGGCGAGCCGGGCCGACGGCGAGAACCAGACGCCGACGGGCGCGAGCCCCGTGCGCGGGGCGTAGAGCAGTTCCTGGTTATGGCCGATCCAGGAGAATATCTCGCGGCGGGTGGCCGGGTCGTTGGTGCCGGCCATGCCGTGCCCCTGCGGATCCCAGTCGTTGCATCCCGCCATGACCTCGGCGCACGCGAGCGTGAGCATGGCGTCCCGGGGCTTGACGCCGGGCTGGCCGTCCCAGGAATACGCGAGCATCCACGACGGCTTGCCCTCGGCGAACGCCCGGAACGTATGCATTCCGGCGAGCAGGCGGAGCCAGTCGAGCGGGGACTTCTTCGCCGCCAGCGACTCCTCGGGCTCGTACTCGTGCGCGATTGTATCCACGACGGGGTACAGGGACCAGACGTCCGCGCCGACCCGGAGGGCGTCCTCGCCGTACCCGGGATAGATCTCGGCGATCGTGAGGCAGGCGGGATTCGCGGCCTTGACGGTCCGGTCGATCTCGGCCATGAACTCCGTGATCGCATCCACCCGGAACGCGACCCACTTCCGGAACCCGGCATCCTTCCAGTCGCCGAGCTTGAGATCGAGCTTGGCGTCCAGTCCGGTGCGCTTCCGGAACTCTGCGACCGTGAAGGCGTCGAAGCTCGCCCACGAATCCTCCCAGCCGTCGAAGTGCGTCATCCAATACGGGATGTCCACGTAGACGCCGTCGATCCCGGTCGCCGCGATCGCGCGAATGCGTTCCATGTAGAGGCGGCGCCACGCGGGGGCGAACGGCGTGACCCAGACGTCCTCGTCGCCCGCCTCGATCCAGAAGGCGGCGCCGCCGCCGAAGACGGCCGGGTGTCCTGCGAGGTCCCGCTGGAGCCAGTCCGGGTGGTCCTTGCGGAGGGTGCGGCGGGCGCCTGCGGCGGCGGCCGTGATGCACTCGGTCCCGGCGGTGTAGACGAACGCCCGCTGTCCCCGCGCGTGGGCGGCCGTGGCCATGGCCTTGATGGCGTCCAGCTTTTCCGCGGGTTCGAGGAAGCTGTCGTACCGGCCGGTCAGGTCGTTATCCACCTCGATCGCGGAGGCGCCGGCTTCCTCGGCCTCGCGCAGGATGCGGGGGACGTCCTCGGCTTCGAGCCCGTTACCCGCGATACGGGCATATCTTGCCCAGTCAGGTACCGTCGCCGACAGGGCGGCGGCGGCGAGGAGGAGCGCGGCAATCATCCGGCGGCTACCGGGTGAGCAGGAACCAGAGCGAGTACGGCGGCTTCGCGTTGAGCGCGACGCGCGATCCCTCGATCGCGAGCCGGCCCACGGGATTCCCTGCGCCGTCCAGGACTTCGGCCTTCCAGCCGCGGCCGGGGAGCGTGAGCGTCGCGGTGACCTTCTCCGCGATCGTGGGGCCGTGGCCCCAGTTGCGCCCGACCGAGGTGCGGTCCGCGTTCCACCCCATGGACTGGTTCTCGACCCGGGCGGCGAGAGTGACCAGGACCCGGCTGGACCCGGAGATCGGCTTTCCGTCGAGCGCGACGATGGCCAGGCAGGCGGACGCGTTCGCGGCTTTGCCCGCCGCGACCGCGACGTCGCCGAGCCGGAACTCGCGTCCTGGAATCGTGCCGGCCGCCATCCGGAACCCGGGTGCCTCGACCGTGAACATGCGGTCTTCCTTGCCCGGCCGCCACGTGATCTCGCCGGTGTCACTGATCCTGGTCGCCCCGATCGGCACCGTCCCCATCGCCGCGAGGGGGCTCCCGGGCTCCGCGATCCGGATCTGCATCCGGCGTACCGAGACCGTGCCCAGTGCGACTCCCGCGTTCTCCCACACGTTCCGGAGCCCGGCGGCGCGGCGGGCGAGGAGGGAGGCGGCCGCGTCGCGGGGAAGCGTGACCGTGACCGGTTCCCGTCCCGGCTCGACGAGCCCGAGCCGGAACGCGAGGGCGGCGGCCGGGGCGAAGACGAGCTTGCCCGGATGTCCGGCGAAGTCGAAGAACCCGAGGAAGTGATCCGAGGCCCACTCCCGGCGGAAGTCGAGGTAGGTGTAAGCGTAGACCGCGTCCCAGTCCTGGAACGCGGCGAGCGCGGATAGCATGGGAAGAGTCGGTGCGGCGTGGTCGCTCGGCGTCGGGATGTTGTACTCGGACACCGTGAACGGCTTGCCATCGACCCGGCGCAGGGCGAGGTCCTCGATCACGCCGCCCCAGTCGACCGCGACCTGGTCCGTGTTCGGGATGCGCCAGTTCCCGGGATCCCAGCCGCGGCCCGGAAACTGCGGGTGCTCCCAGTAAGCGTGCTCGTCGATGAAGTCCGAGAGTGCGGCCTCGCGCAGGACGCCGGCCGCCTGCCCGTACCCGGCCTGGGTGTCGCAGATCGGGACCACGACGCCCAGATCCCTGCGGAGGAAGTTCATGATAGAGGAAGTCACGCCGCGCTCGGTCTCGACGAGGAAGGTCCAGTAGTCGAGCGTCGCCGCAGGGGTCCCGGCGTCGGCCCGCAGGGGGACCGTTCCTCGCTCGAGACTAGCGCCTGCGGGGAGCCCCTTGACCTCCGCCTCGCGCAGGGAGAGTTCCGCCAGCTCGACCGTGCCGGTTCGGTTGTCCGTCGAGAAATTGAGCCGGGCGCGGGGGCCGCCCGATGACGCGCCCGTGAACCGGTACGTCAAGGTCTTCCACTCGGAGGCGGGCTCGGGCTGGGTCTCGAGCCCGAGCCCGGTCCAGGGGTCGACTTGGAGCATGACGCTCAGCGTGAGCTTCATGGGGATCAGGCTTCTGGCGCGGAACGAGAGTTCGTAGGCGATGCCGGCGCGGATCTCGAGCCCGGTCTGCATCAGCTGAAGGTTCCAGTCGGCGGTACCGGCCCTGGTCGCGGTCCAGCACAGGACGCCGCCGGAGGCGGCCAGCGTCGCCTGGGCCCCGTCCGCGGACTCGATCGTCCAGCCCTCCTTGCCCTTCTTCAGGGCGCCGTTCCGGAGCATCTCGGGTCCCGCGGGCCGCGCGCCCGTTCCCCAGGCGGCGCGCAGGGCCGCGGTCGTCCGATACTTGGCTGTCAACCACGCCTGCCACTGGCGGTTCAGTTCGCCTCCGAACGGCTCGGGGAGATCGACCGGGGAGCCGCCCCAGAAGGGGAGGAGCGTGTTCTCGTTGTTGATCTCGACCACGGCTACCGCGGGCTCCTTTGCGTACGGGACGCCCGTCTTCGCGTTCACATGCGTCAGGAGGTCCCGGGCGTACGCCTTCTGCATCTCGACGAAGGGAGGGTAGAACCGGTCCAGGACCTTCCCGGATCCGTACTTCTCCGCGGCCGCCCCGTCGATGCCCGGGTACCGGCGGGAGACGTGCAGGTTGATGTCGACGTAGATCCCCTCGGATTTGAGCGCGTAGACGAGACCGTCGAGCCGGTCGAGCTGACCGGGGTCGAGCGTCACCAGGTCTTTGCCGAAGAGCCCTTCCGGCGCCTCGATGTCCATGAAGTGCAGCCGGACAAGGTTGAACCCGAGCGCCCGGAGGCGTTTGGCGAGTTTGGGCGCCTCCGCGGGCTCGGGGAAGCAGGCCGTGGCGGTGAGATTGGTGGCGAAGAACCGGACCCGGCGTCCCTTCCCGTCGACGAAGTGGCCGTCCCGGACCGCGATGAACCCGTCCTTGCCCGCGGGGACCTCGTTCAGGAACGAGACATCGGCGGCGCCGAGCGCGCCGGTCCCGCCGACGAGCGCGAACGGGAACCATCCATCGGGTATACCGGCCGGCTCGGCCGCTTGTGCGCTCAACGCGACCAGGAGCGCACTAAGTATCATCGGCCCAGCGGAGCAGGAACTGGCCGATGAAGTGACGGGCGGATTCGGGCGCGACGTTTCCAGCGATGGCCCAGCCGAGGCTGAGCCCGAGGTAGCTGTCGAGCGCCCCCGCGTCGCGGGCGCGCAGGAAAGCGGGATGGAGGCGGTTGACCAGGAGCGTGCCGTCCTCGAACCGTGCCAGCTCCTCGCGCGCGGGATCGTCCTCCCAGGCGATCACGAGGGACACGGGTTCGGCCGGCGTGAGGGCGTCAACCGCGGGCGGCGCGCCGGGGGCGCCCGTTGCGAACGGGTCTTCGCCGGCGAACGGATCATCTTTCGCCTCGACCGCGGACCCCACGCCGGGGGCCGGCGGAGTTTCGACGAATGTCGAAAATCCGACGCCTGTTCCTACAGCCGCGACCTCGGGGAATGACGGGAGGAGGGCGGCAAGGACTTTCCCGCAGCGCTTCGCGAGGATGGCAATCTCGGGCTCCGGCGGCGAGAGTTTGAAGATCGAGAGCGCGGCCGCGGCGGCGGCCTGGACCGAGCTTCCTTCCGGCCCGGCGTTCGCTGCCGGATGCCGTTTCCGAACAGCCCGGCGCCGGGACGGCCGCTTGGGCGGCCGGTGGACCTGACGCGTTCCCCGCAGCTTCAGCTTCCGCCGGGATTGCCTCCGACGTACCCTCGTCCGCCTGCGATGGGCGCGGTTCGTCTTCTTCCTCCGGCTCATGGAGCCTCCATGATACCCCGCCATCTAAGGTCAGGGCTTCGGCAGAGGGACCTCGAGAACGTGCGTGTACGTCGAGCATTCGCGGTAGGGCTCGACGGTGGCCTCGATCGGGCTCAACGGTGCGCCGCCCCGCAGCACCGCGATGGCGAGGTCGTTGCCCAGCGATCCGAACCTCAGGTAGGGGTCGGCGAGCAGAAACTCGGTCTGCGGCCCGGCAGCGTACGCGTTCCCGATCTGGACGCCGTTCAGGAAAATGCGGGCGTCGTGCCGGGACTTCAGCACGAGCTTCCAGGTGACGTTCCAGCCCGGCGGCACCGCGAGCGTGAACTGCGTCCGGAACCACACGACCGGCCCCCCGGTGGTGACCGCGGCGGGCAGGGGCCCGCCCGCGCGCCAGTCCGTCCAGCCCGCTCCGTCGCCGTGTTCCCACGCCCGCGCCAGCCTGGGTGCCAGCTCCCAGGGCCCGATCGGGGTTCCTGCCGTGCCGTCGGAGGCCGTCGCTGACTCCGCAGAGGCGCCGAGCGTCGTGCCCGACGGCGCGCGCCACCGGGGAAGCAGGAACGCGCGCGCGAGCCCCTTGGCGGCCTCGATGCCGGGCCCGGAATCGGGCCGCCCCCGGTTCTCGAGCAGGACCTCGATCAGGTTCTCCCCGGGCTTCGCCAGGTTGCGCAGGGGCACGACGCCGCTCCGGCCCGTGCCGGTCAGCCCGGGGACCAGAGCACCGTTGATCAGCACGAGATGGGCGTCATCGTCGAGGAAGCCGAGGGAAAGCGCCTCCTCGCCGTCCCACGCGAACCGGGCGCGGTACCTGAAGAACCCCTCGGCGTGACGCCCGAGGTCGCCGAGCGAGGCGAGGCGCTCGACCGGTTGCCACCCCTCGCCGTCGCCGGGCCGCTCGGAGGCGACGCGGAACTCGCGCAGGCGGAGAGGAGGGAACGGAAGGGCCCGGGTCCAGAACGGAACGTCGACGAGCCGGGTCGCGGATGCCGGGAGAAGGACGCGCAGCGTGCCGGAACCGGGCAGAGTGTCGACCTCGAGCGAGAGCCGGCCCGATCGCTCGTCCCAGTGACGAAGATCGTAGGCGCCGGTGGACACGATCACGGGGCCGAGAGAGGTCGGGAGGATCCAGGTCCTGGCCGCCCGCGCGGGCGGTTGCCCCCACACGACTATGCCTCGCAGGATCGTGAGCTTCCCGTCGTCGCCCCACGCGACGGTGCCGGCCACGGGCTGGCCGTCGAGCCGCGCCGCGATCGGCCAGGCGCCCGGCTCGTCGGCGAGGAGGAGCACCCGGCGGGGGCCCTGGCGCACGACGGCCTGCACCTGCGCGGCCAGCCGGTCGACCGCGAGTCCTTCCGCCTCGGCGCCGGCGACAAGCAGTTTCGCCTGCCGGGGCTTCAGCCCGACATCCATCGGTCTTCCTCCCGGTATCGTGATCGAGGCCGTGGTCCGGCGCGGCGTCTCGTTGCGGACGAGAAGGAAGCGGGCGCCGCCGTCGGCGCGGGACCGGACGGCGACTCTCCTCGTGTCGCTTCGGACGTCCTCCTGCGGCACGGCGCGGGCGAGAACGGCGGAGTAGGTGCGGAGGAAGTCGCCCAGGAGCTTCATGGCGTCCCACGCGGGCGTGAGTGCCCCGGACTCGGCCACCGGCGCGCCTCCGTCCCAGCTCGTGATGAGCTCGGGAGAGCCCCAATACGCCTGCGAGGTCCCGCCACAGCCGGGGTCGACGTTGACCGCCGAGGCACCTGCGGCGATCGCGGTCTTGACGAGCGCGTCCAGCAGCACCGGATCGGGAGCCAGGTTGACGGGACCGCCGACCGGTTCCCGGCGGTGACCCGGGAGCGAGAGAACCGCGAGCGGCGCTCCGGAGCGGGCGCGACGCAGTTCCGCCAGGGCCTGTTCGACCTTGGCCGCGTCCTCGGAAGGGCCGATCGCGAGGGTCTCGATCACGCGCGGTTCGTCGTATGGACTGCCCGATGACGGATCCGCGGTGCAGGTGACCAGGGGCACATCGGGCCCGCGCTTCGCGGCCACGGCGGCGAGCGCCTCGATGTACCGCGCGTAGGGCTCGCCGGGCATGCCGCCGTCCGCGTCCAGCTGGACGATGGCGACCGGGCCGCCCCGCTTGACCTGGCGCGCCGCCAGGATGGGAAGCACGCTCTTGAGCCACCGCTTCGACCATTTCAGGCAAGCGCTCGAGTCGGTGCGCCACGCCACTCCGCTGCCCGCCAGCCAGCCCGGCATGCCTCCGGCGTTCCAGCCGCCATCCACGTACGGGCCCGGCCGGGCTATGACGAGGAAGCCCATGCGGCCTGCGAGGTCGAGCCACTCGACCAGGTCCGAGAAGTCCTCCCGGTCGAGCTCCCGCTCGTGCCAGTTCCAGGGGATCCATGCGCTCAAGGCGTTGAACCCGGCTCGCTGGAGGCGGCCCATCCGGTCCTCCCAGAGCGCGCGCGGGCACCTGACGTAGTCGAATCCTGCGGCGTAAACGAAGACGGGCGTTCCCTGCCGGAGAAACGACCGGGCGTCGAAACCGAATGCCGGCGCTTCGCGGGCGGCCCCTGGTCCTGCCAGGGCGATCAGGCAGGTCAGGGCGAGCGTGGTTCGCAGCGGGTGCATCCGGTCATTGTACGGGAGTCTTCCGGCCCGGAGGCTTAAGGCGCTACCATATGCCGGTACGCCATGGGAGGTCTGCGGGGAAATGCGCTGAGCGCGTCAAACCGGAGGCGGGAAGCCCTTCCCGCTACCCGGCGGCTCATGGTCATGGGCGCCCATCCCGACGACTGCGAATGGATGGCCGCGGGGCTCGCGATCCGGTGCGCCCGGGCGGGGTGGACCGTCCGGTTCGTCTCGGTCACGAACGGCGATGCGGGCCACCACGAGATGCGGCGGGCTGCTCTTGCAGCCCGGCGAGAGGTCGAGGCGCGGCGGGCTGCGGCCGTGATCGGGGCGACGGCGGGGACGATCGGAGAGCACGACGGCCGGCTGTTCGTTGATGACCGCACGACGGGGAAGGTCGTAAGCGCGATCCGGTCCTTCGATCCCGACGTCCTGGTCGCCCACCGGATGAACGAGTATCACCGCGACCACCGGTACGCGGCCCAGCTGGTGCTGGACGCCTCCTTCGTCCTCCAGGTGCCCCTCGTCTATCCCAGGGCAGTCGCCGTCCGGCGAGTGCCACTGATCCTCTACGCCTGCGACTTCTTCACCGAAGGAACGCCTTTCCGCGCCGACATCCTGTTCGATATCACGGCCGACCTCGGGACGAGGACGCGCATGCTCATGGCCCACGAATCCCAGTTCCGGGAGTGGATCCCGTGGCTGAACGGCGAACGCCGGGCGGGCCGGAGGCACCCGGTCACGGACACGGCGCGGATCGCCCGCGACCTCGAACACCGGCCCCGTGAGATCGCGCGCCGGTACGCGGCGGAGCTGAAGCGCAGGTACGGACGCCGGGTCGAGGCCGCCGAGGCGTTCATGGTGAGCGAGTACGGCCGCCGGGAAATTGACGGCTCGCTGGCGAAACTCATTGAGGGACGTAGGTGAGAAGTTGACGAACTCTCCGGAGCAGGGCCGGAGCCGGGAGCTCGTCAACTTCTCACCTACGTCCCCTTCTCCGCTCACGCCTCGCGCCGTTGCCATCGGGCTCTTCCTCGCCGTCGGGATCAACCTCGTCATGCTCTACAACGACTACTACCTGCGCAACACCCCCCTGATCCTGAACCACATGCCGACGGCGGGGATGGCCGTGCTCATCGCGCTGGTCGGGCTCAACCTGGGGTTGCGCCGGTGGCCCGGGGCGGCATTCACGCCCGGCGAGATGCTCCTCATCTGGAGCATGGTGGCGATGGGCGGCGGGATCGGGGCCACGGGATTCGCCCGGTGCATCATCGGATTCATGGCGTCGCCCGCGTACCTGGCCACGCCGTCGAACGAGTTCATGGAGTACCTCGTGAGGCCCCTGCCGGCCTGGGCGGTCGTGAGCAAGGATCCTGACTCCACCGCCCTGCGCTGGTACTTCGAGGGACTTCCGCGCAACGAGCACATCCCGTGGGGCGCGTGGGCGGTGCCGCTCACGGTCTGGATCGGGTTCTACATAGCCATGTACGCAATCATGTTCGCGTTGACGTCCCTGCTCTACAAGCAATGGGCCGAGCGCGAGCGGCTGACGTTTCCGATCGTGTTCGCACCGATCGAGATGGCGGCATCTCCCCGTCCGGGGAGATGGGTGAACGACTTCCTCGGCAACTGGGTCACCTGGCTGGGCGCCGGCATCCCCGTCGCGATCTTCGCCTGGAACGGTACCCGGTCTTACGTCCCGGCCCTGCCCGAGCTGCCGCTTCACTACGGGACCTGGGGGTGGTTCCCGGACCGGCCGTGGAGCGAGTTCAACCTCGAGATGGCGCACATCTACTTCGCGATCATCGGGCTCTCGTTCCTGCTGACGACCGAGGTCAGCTTCTCGCTCTGGTTCTTCTTCGTCTTCTACCACCTCTCCTTCGTGTACGTGGCCTGGCTCGGCGCTGCGGGCCAGGGCTATTTCAGTTCCTGGAACCAGAAGATCGGCACCCTTCAGAGCTCGGGCGGCATTCTCGCCATGGGCGTCTTCCTGACGTGGATCGCGCGGGGGACCTTGTGGGGGTGGTGGGGGCGGGCGTGGCGGGGTGAGGACGTCCCCGAGGAGGATCCCCTCCCGCCCCGGCTCACGCTCGTTCTGCTCGCGGGAGGATTCGCGGCCCTGGTGGTCTTCGTGTGGGCGCACGGCGCGCAGTGGTGGGCGGCGCTGCTCGGGATGGTCCTCTTCGTGTGCGTGATCCTGTTCCTCACCCGGCTCGTCGTCGAGGCCGGCATGCTCCTCGTGGGCGTCGAAGCGATCGGGTACGAGTTCCTGCACAACGTCTTCCCGGCGAAATGGCTGACGGCGGGGACGCTCACGACCTACGTCCAGCTCCGTGGGGGAGTCATGAGCGACCTGCGCGAGCTCCTGATGCCGTACCTCATGAACGGGATCCGGCTCTGCGCTGCGTCCGGGCGTCACGCGCGCAAGGTGCTCGCCGTCTTCGCCGTTACCGTCGCGCTCGCCCTGGTGGCGGCCTGCTACGGCCGGATCACGACGTGCTACAAGTACGGGGCGGCCGGGGGCGACGAGGCCTACAACCGGGGCTGGCAGAGCGGGCTCTACCCGGACGTGACGAGCCGGCTCAAGAACCCGCCGCAGTTCCAGTGGGTCACGCTCGGGTCGGTCAACGTCGTCCCCGCGGGACTTGCGCACGTCATAACGGGGGCGGGGCTCACGGGGTTCATGCTCTTCATGCGGGCCAAGTTCCTGTGGTGGCCGCTCAATCCCATCGGGTACCTCGTGTGCGGGAGCTGGCCGATCACGGAGATCTGGTTCTCCGTGTTCATCGGGTGGTGTTTCAAGTCCTCGATCATGACATTTGGGGGCGCCAAGACCTACCGCCAGGTTCTGCCGTTCTTCCTCGGGCTCGTGGTCGGGCAGGCCGTGATCTCGACTTTCTGGACCATTGTGTCGCTCTTCACCGGCGTCCCCGGCATCCTCATGATGCCGAATTGACCGCATCCACAGCGGGAATGTGGTCGAACCCTCTGGAACCGGCCCGAAGTGTCGTAGAATCAAACCTGAGGTGAAATGACGATGGCCAAGATCTGTCCCACGTGCGGGCAGCCGGTCCCCGAGACTCCGGCCGGCGAGACGCCTGGCGCGCCGACGGCGTCCCCGGGAACGCCCGCTTCGGGCGCCTCCGCGCCGCCGCCGAAGCGGTTCCCCCTGGTTCCGGTCGCCATCGCCTGTGCCGCCGCGCTCGTGGTCCTGGGCGGCGGCTATCTCATCTTCGGCGGGAAGGGGCCGCTTGCGGAACGTCTCTTCTCCGAGCGCCAGGAAGTCAGGGACCGGGCGCTGGAGGAGCTGGCGAACCTGGAGACCGCCGATCGGGCTCCGGTCATCGAAGCCCTGGTCGTGAACCTGACCGGGCCCGACGCGCGGAAGAAGGCCTGCTCGATTGACGCCCTGTCCCGGCTCAAGCTTCCGGCGGAAGACGCGCGTCCCGTCCTCCCGGGGCTTCTGGCGCTGATGCGCGAGCCCGATACGGCCGTGGCAATGCAGGCGCTGGCGGCTGCCAATCGCGTGGCGCCGCGTCCCGCCGACGTGCAGGCCGCGAGCCTGGAGGTGATCAGGGCTCAGGCGGCGCGCTTCTCGGCGACCGCGTACCTTGCCGTCCTGGCCGGCATCGGCCAGTCCCTTTCCTCCACCGGGGAGGCCGTTCAGGGCCTGCCGACAGTTCTCGGATCGCTGGTGTTGAGTACTCCGGACGCCGGGGTGCGGATGACCGTGCTGGGACTGGTTGCCCGGCTGTCCGCGACCGCCCAGGCGGAGGCCGGGGCGATCGTGACTGCCGGCGCGTTCAGTTCGACCGCGATCCTGCAGGCGCTCGACGACCCCAACGCATCGAGCCGACAGGCCCTGCTGGGAAGCATCATGAGACTCGTCCCGGATCCCGGTGCCGTCGCGCCGCAGTTGGTCCCGCTGACCCGGAACCCGTCGCCCGTCCTGCGCATCATGGCCGGCGAGGTGCTCATGAGCGCGAGCCGCCTCACGACCCCTTCCTGGAACGCCGTCACCGGGCTGTTGAAAGATACGGTCGTGGATGTGCGGCGGGCGGCGGTGGCGGCGGTGAAACCCCGCGGCAAGGGACTTCCCAAGATGGCCGTGACCGCCCTGATCGCGCTGCTCAAGGACCCGGACGAAGGGGTCCGTTCCGATGCGGCGGCGGCGCTGGAGCCCCTTCCCACTCCGCGGGTGCGCACCGCCCTCGCTGCATACGCCAAGGCCAAGGCACCGGCCGAACCCGTCTCGCCCGAGCCGGCTCTGGACGAGTACTTCTCGGCGGCCGCTTCCTCGACCTCGCTGGCTGGCTCGGCGGCCGCGTCCGCTCCTGCCGAGCCCGCCACGGCCGCCGCCGGGTCGTCCGAGCCTGCGACCGCTCCGGCCGCGGCGTCTGAACCTGCGGCCGCCCCGGCTGCGCCGCCGGAGCCTGCGGCCGCCGCGGCTACTCCTCCCGCGCCGGCCGAACCCGCGGCGACGACGGCGGCTCCTTCGGCGGCGGGTTCGGATGGCCCCGCCCCGGATGACGCGAAGACCTGCCCGAAGACGGCGGATCAGGCTACCGCGATCGCCAAGGATCACCTGCCCAGGGCGGTCCGGGATGGACCGTGCAAGGAAGCCGTCGAGTACTCGGTCAAGAGGAGCGCTCAGTACCCGTGCGTGTTCGACGTGACCGTATCCTGCCAGGGGCAGGCCGTCGCGACTTGCGCGGTCAACGGTGCTACGGAGGACTACGTCTGGTCGCAGTAGTCGTTCGGGTGACCGCACAACGGGACGTGCCCCCATGACCTCCAAGGAACGGGTTCTGACCGCGCTTGCACGCCGCGAGCCGGACCGCGTGCCCGTCAACTACGCCTCCAATCCCGGCATCCACGCCCGGCTGGAGGCGCACTTCGGCGGCCGGGACGTGCTGGAGGCCCTGGGCGTGGACTTCCGCGGCGTCGGGGCTTCCTACACCGGCCCGCCCCTGCATCCCGAGGTCCCCGGCCGGCGCGTGGATCCCGAGTGGGGAATCCGCACGCGTTGGGTCGAGCACGGGAGCGGGGGGTACTGGGACTTCTGCAACTTCCCCCTGCGGGATGCGGACGAGGAGGCCGTCAACGCGTGGCCGATGCCGTCCCCGGACGACTACGACTACGCGCACGTCCGCGAGCAGTGCCGACGCGAGAAGGAATACGCCGTCCACGTGGGCGATCCCGGGCTCGGCGACATCATCAACTCCACCGGTTTCCTGTGCCACATGGAGCGGGTGCTGGAAGGATTACTCACCGACGACCCCGCGATTCTGCGTCTCATCGACCGCCGGCTGGCGCTCCGGCTCGAGGTTGTCCGCCGGACCCTCGAGGCTGCCCGGGGCGGCATCGACTTCGTGTGGTTGGGCGAGGACCTGGGGTCGCAGAACCTGCCTCTCATCAGCCTCGAGCTCTTCCGCCGCCACATCCGCCCGCGTCACCAGAAGCTCATCGATCTGGCCAAGTCGTTCCGGCTTCCGGTCATGATCCACACCTGCGGATCGTCGAGTTGGGCCTACGAGGACTTCATCGAAATGGGCGTCGACGCGGTGGACACGCTCCAGCCGGAGGCGCGGAACATGTCGCCGGCCTACCTCAAGGCGAAGTTCGGCGGCCGGCTGGCGTTCCACGGCTGCATCTCGACCGCGGGCCCGGTGGCCTTCGGGACGCCGCAGGAGGTGACGGCCCGGGTACGGGAAACGCTCGAGATCATGATGCCCGGGGGCGGCTACTGCCTGGCTCCCACCCACCAGCTGCAGGACAACTCGCCGACCGGGAACGTCCTGGCCATGTACGAAGCTGCCCGCGAATACGGAAAGTACTGACCGCGTGTTGCGGCTTCACCCCCCCCGGGCCGGGCTGCCTCGCGCGGGACGCCGGACGATGAGGAAGGCGTAGACAAAGAACGGGAAGAGAGGGAGGACCGAGACCCAGCGGAACGTCATCGCCGCTCCCTGCTTCTCCGCCTCACGCACCGAAGCCAGGTCCGCGGGCGCGGTAACCCGTTCCCTGGCCACCGGGCTCAGCCGGCCGTCCACGACCATGACCCGGGCGACCTCGGCCGGCAGATTCCGGATCGTGTACCGGTCGTAGATGCCGCCCATGACCGGCCCGATAAGCCCGCCCGAGATCGCACCGGTCGCGCTCAGGAGGGCGAGCCCGAGCGCGCCGGTCCGCGGGAAGCGCTCGGCGGAAACGCCGAGCAGCGTGGGCCAGATCAGCGTGATCCCGATCGCGAAGAAGGTGGACGAAACGAAAGCGGATCCCGGCGTGAACGAATGGCTCAGCCAAAAGAGCCCGCCGGCGGCGAACAGGCATGAAGCCGCGAGCACGCCGAAAGGCGAGAACCGGCGAACGAGGGGACCGGCGGCGACCCGGAAGACGAACATGATCACGGCCGTGTAGACCAGGAACGTGATTCCGCGCATCCCGACGGTGTCCGTCATGACCGAACCCAGCCACTGGTCGGGGCCCATCTCCGTCGCCGCGGTGAACGACATGCAGGCGACGAAGAGCAAGAACCCGGGATGCACGGATGCGCGGATCATCTGGCGCACGGTGACACCCGAGGCGGCCCGCTCGGTCTGAGGGAAAGGCTGGCCGATGACCAGGAATCCGTAGGCGAGGGCCGGGATCAAGACCAGCGCGAACTTCACCCGCCAGGAGAGACTGATCGTCGCCGCGGTGACACCGGCGGAATCGAGCCCGAAGGCCGCCGTCAGCGCCAGGCATGCGAGCCCGCCGGCCACCATGCCGAACGGCCAGCCCGCGTGCATGAGATTCAGCCGCCCGGTCTTGTCGTGCGGGTACAGGGTCGCGGCCAACGGGTTGATGACACCCTCGATCACGCCTTCGGTCAGGCTGATGATGAACATCGCGGCCATCAGGGCCGGGTAGCCGAGCGATGGAGAGACGAGGGTCAGGGCGATCCCGACCAGGTGGCCCGCGAACGCGAGCCGGAGCAGAAGGCCCATCCCGATCACGTCCACGAGCGGCCCCACGATCAGGATCGAGACCGGGTATCCCCAGGCTGCGGCGGCGAGAACCATTCCCTGCTGTTCGTGCGAAAGGTCGAACTCGAGCCCGAGGGCGCTCAGGATGTCGCACCGGACGGCGAACGTGACGGCCATCGTCGCGAGGGCCAGGAAGCTCGCGAGGAACAGCCGGGAGCGGTTAACGGGCGGTTTCACGGCCTCCCAGTATAGTCCGGGGGGAGGGATCGAGGGACCGCTGGCTGGCCGGTGCGGGACTCGTCGAGCGTCCCGGCCGCGAGATTCCTCCTGCCCGGACTCGGCTACCGCTTGCGGCGGCGGGGCGGACGACCGGCCGGGGTCGCATCGATCCTGACCGCGCGGTAGCCGCCCCGGGACCTGTGGTAGAGGGCCATCAGGCCGAAGAGGACGACCGCGACCGCGGGAAGAACCGCCACGTGCCGGAGCGTCATGGCCGCGCCCTGCTTCTCCGCTTCCCTGACCGCCGCGATGTCCGCGGGGGCCTTGAGCGTCTCCTTGGCCGCCGGGCTGAACCGGCCGTCCACGACGACGATCCCGGCCACGTTCTCGGGCAGATTCCGGACCGTGTAGGCGTCGTAGATCCGGCCCATGCCGGGGCCCGCCGCGCCCGCGGCAAACATGCCGATCGCGCCGGTCATGGCCATGAGCAGGGAGCCGCCGCGCGGGTAGCGCTCGCTCGTGACGCCCAGCATCGTGGGCCAGAAGTACGTCTTCCCGATTCCGAACACGGTCGCGGCCGCGAAGGCCATGAGCGGCGTGAACGCGTGGCTCAGCCAGAGGAGTCCGAGCCCCGCGAACAGGGCGGAGCCCGCGAGCAGGCCGAAGGGCGAGAACCGGCGGGCGAGCACCCCGCCGTAGAATCTCAGGACGAACATGAGCCCCGAGGTGTAGACGAGGAACATGATGCCCCGGGCGCCCTTCCCCAGGCCGAGGGTGTCGGTCATTATCGACCCGACCCACTGGTCGGGGCCGAGTTCCGTGATCGCCGTGAGCA
>Ga0315294_10004403_pt1 | contig 15345 bp, 13 predicted proteins | sample YL17G13_40_MG_FD_203626 | JGI IMG/M metagenome (GOLD analysis project Ga0315294, IMG submission 203626) | Sediment microbial communities from Yellowstone Lake, YNP, Wyoming, USA - YL17G13_40 | ecosystem: Environmental > Aquatic > Freshwater > Lake > Sediment | place: USA: Wyoming | collected... | reverse complement strand
GGCCCTGGAAAAAGAGAACAAACAGCTGGAAAACTTGCGCAAGGACGTCGCCGACATGGACCGGAAACGAAGGGAGGCGACGATCATCGTTACCGAAGCGGAAGAGACGAGGAAGATCATCGGCAAACTCAAGGCGGAAAAAGAGACGGTCGAAAAAGAGATCGCTGAAAAGAACAAGGAGCTGGAAAAGATCAAGATCTTCATCGCCCGCCTGCGCGAAGCCCAGGTCGGCTCGGAAAAAGACAAGCCGGCGGACAAGGACGGAAAGAAACACCAGATATCTTTTTAAATATAAGTAAGAAGTGAGAAGCAGGAAGTTGGAAGTCCCGCACCAATACAACGACAGAAACTGCAATTTTTATTGATTTGCCCCGATCAAGTTCGGATGGATAACAAATATCATATTTTCGATTTGGGTGGTATTGGTACGGGATAAGAAGTGGGCAGTAAATTGAAAATACAACGTCCGTAGTTGTTTATCTCACTCTTGATTTTTCAAATAAATTTCCTATAATCACAGGTTGTTAAAAGGGGTTAGATAGGAGGTTATAAATGAAGATCAAGGATTGGCCGGCCGAAGACCGGCCGCGTGAGAAATTCGACCGTAAAGGCGGTTACGGACTGACCGATACCGAACTGCTCGCGATCATCATCGGCCAGGGAGTGAAGAACGTTACCGCGTTCGACCTGGCCCGGGATCTTTTGAACCGCTGTGGAAGCCTCCGGCAATTGGGCGAAAAGACGGTGACCGAGGTTGAAAATTTCGACCTCACCGGCCTGGGCCGGACCAAGGTCATTTCCATCCTCGCGGCCCTGGAACTGGGCCGCCGGTCACTCTTAAAGCACGACGCGCAAAGTCCGAAGTTCAACGGTCCCAAGGAGATTTACGAGTACTACGGCCCGCTCATATCCCATCTGAAACACGAACTGTTCAAGGTCGCGGCCGTGGACGGCCAAAACATCCTGCTCCGGGACACGACGATATCCAAGGGGCTGCTGGACGCGAGCCTGACCCATCCGCGCGAGGTTTATAAGTTCGCCCTGGCGGAGAACGCGCACGGCCTGTTCCTGGTCCACAACCACCCGAGCGGGGTTAAGAAACCGTCGGACGACGACTGCCGGGTCACGGAACGGCTCTGCCGGGCCGGCGAGATCATGGGCGTCCGGATCATCGACCACGTGATCTTGACCCGGGACGGTTACTATTCTTTCGCCGAGCACAATTTGATATAAATTATAGCAAAAAAAGCGCCCCGGTTATTAACCGGGGCGCCGTACGTAGGCATGCGTTTCTTATCAATGCGTCAGGATGAGTTTTTGGGAGATGGTCTTATTATCGGTCTGAAGCGTGATAAAGTAAACGCCGTCTGGGATCTCTTCTCCGCCGTAGTCCTGGCGGTTCCAGTTGAGAGTGAAGCTGCCGGCGTTGAAATGCTCTCGATCCACGAGCTGGACGACTTTCCGGCCGCAGGCGTCGAAGACCGTGAGGGTCACGTTGGTGACTTCAGAGATATGGAGATTGAACGCGACGCGCCGGGTCGCGGGGTTGGGCGAGACGGTCAGGCCGAATTCCTTACCCGCGGCCGCATCCTTATTCTCCTTGACCGCCATGGATGGCGCGTAGAAACCCCGGATCTTGACGATCTGGTTGACCGGCGTCAAACCCTGGGGGATCGTGATCCAGTAGTTGCCGTCGCGCGGATCGAACTCGATGCCCCGGAGGTTCCAGCCGGTGTTGAGCAGCATGCGCCGACCGGTGAGGGCGGGCGGAGTCGTGATCGTCATTTCAACGAGACCAACGCTGTCGAGGGCGGTGCCGCCGGAATTGAACCAGGTCTGGGTATTGAGCAGGGTGTTGCCGAGCGAATCATAGGCCAGACACCGGGTGTTGTAATAGGCAACGACCGGGCTGGGGTACTGGGTCGCGTTGCCGAGGGTGTCGCCGACGTAGATCAGACCCGGGGCGCCCAGGGCCATCCGGCGGTCGGCGAACCACATGGTGTTGGGTGCCTTGAACACGAGTCCGACCGGGTAGTCGTTGGCCGGGTTCGCGAACTGGCGAAGGATCGTGCCGTTCGTTTTGTTCAATTTCCAGACCTGCTTCTGGATAAAGGATGTCACGTAGAGCCGGTCATCGGCTCGAGAGTAACAGATATCGTCGCAACCCGTGTCGGGCGCGGCGATCGACCCCAAGTAAGCGACGAAGCTGTCCGACGCGTACCGGTAGATGGTGCGGCCGTAACCGTCGCACGCGAAGAGCTGGTTTCCGGTCCGGTCATAGGTTACGCCATATAGGAACCCGGTGGCCGGGAAGCTCGCGACCGGTTTGGGTCCCCAGATGATGGTGCCCGGCGCGATGCCGACGATATATGAAAACGGACGGGTCCACGTGGTCTCGGCCGCGACCAGCACGAGGTTGAAGTTGACGACCTGACCCGGCGGAGTGCCCGCATTGACCGTGATGTCGTAAGGGTCAGAGACGTTGTTGGCGCTGTCGCCGCTCGCCAAGGTGCCGTAGGAGAAGAGTGAATCCGTGATGGTGATATAGGCCGGGGTTGTAGTCCGCAGGATGCCGTTGACGTTGGTCGCGACCGTGCCGCCCGTATTCTTCACGTAGCTGGTGATGCCCGCATTCTCGCCCGGATCGAGCTTGCCGTTGCCGTTGTTGTCGTTCACGATACTGGTCCGATTGAGAACCACGTTCGGCCGGTTGGACAGGGGCACGTTTTGCAGCGAGCGCCAGAGATTGATGCGTCCCCAGCCGTAGTTCATGTTCGGGTAGGGCGCGCCGCCCGATGGCTGGTCGCAATAGTCGCGGTACAGGTCGTAAAGTTCGGTGACCGTCAGGTTCGCGTTTTTCTGGATCAGGACCGCGGTGCCGCCCGTGACGTGGGGCGAAGCCATGGACGTGCCGCTCATGGAAGTATACCCGCCATTGTTATACGATGAGCGGACGTTCTCGCCGGGCGCAGATACGTCGGGTTTGAGGTAATTCCAGGTCGAATAATACCAGTATTGCGGGTCGTTGAAAGGCGCGGAGCTCGGCGCGGGACCGCGCGAGGAAAAATTGGAGACCGCGTCCGAACTGTTGGTCGAACCGATGCCGATCGACATCGGGTAGCTTCCCGGTGAACCGACCGTGCCCGCGCCCGGTCCGGCGTTGCCGTTGGAAAAAACCGGCAGGACGCCGAGCGTCTGCCAGTTAAGGACGATCGGCCACCAATGAACGTACGTACCGTCGCCGTTGCCCCAGGAATTGCCGATCGCGCGGATATCCACGCCGCCCGCCTTCAGGTTCGCGAGGTACTGCATGCAGGTGTCGATCCAGACATCTTGGCCGGAACCGCCCGAGTTGAACGCCTTGGTCGGGATGTAACGCGCGCCGTAGGCGACGCCCACGTCATCCACGAACGAGCCGGGTCCGTCGCCGCCGCAGATCGTGCCCATGGTGTGGGTTCCGTGCCCGTGGTCGTCATAAGGTGAGCTCTGTCCCGCCACGCCGTCCACCCAGTAGGGCGAAAGCCACTTGCCGGTCAGGGCGGCGTGGGTGGTGAGAACGCCGGTGTCGATGTGACCCAGGATGACCCCGGCGCCGTTGAAACCCGCGTTCCAGCAGGAATCGGCGCAGATCTTTGAGATGTTCCACTCCGGCGTGAGAAGCGGTTCCGCGTCTTCGCCCATATTGAAATCGAGCTGAATCGTAGAATTGTTGCAGATAAACCAGATATCGTCCCGGCCGGCAATCATTCGGACCACTTCCGGCGTGGCTTGCATATGAAAACCGTTGAAGATCCAGAATTGACCGCCCATGACGGCCTGGTCCGGCGGCAGAGATCTTATCTGATCCACAACCGCCTGCTGGGAGCTCATCGCCACATCCTTGAATACCTGGCATTTTTCCATGTAATTCATGCCTTCTATCTGGGCGTACGGGTATTCGGTGTTCATGTGGACAATGACGGTGATTATCTGATCCGGCGCGGTATGATCCAGGATCGTCGCCAGGTCCGGGGTTATTTTACCCGGCACGGGCGGCAATGCGGCGAGCGAAAGAAGAATCAGTAAACCTTGCATAAAACCTCCTTGTTATTTACTATCCTGAACTATTGTTGATCCGATAAAAACCAACCGTTCATGTCGGCGGTAAACTTCTATTTTTTTACTTGCCGGTCCCGGATTTATCGGACGATAATGAATTTCTGCGCGGACAATCCGCCCGGAGCCTGAACGCTGACAAAATAGACGCCGTTCACTAACCGGTTGCAATCCATGGCCAGTTCATGAACGCCGGCCGCGAATCGCTTCTGCTCGGTCAGGGTCTGGACCAAGCGTCCCGCCGCATCGAATACCTGGACCGTTAGTTTCTGATCCCGGGTTAGATGAAGGTTGAACGCGATATGCCTGGTCGCCGGGTTCGGCGTTATGGCCATGGTCAACCCAGTCCGTCCGGTCGCCGCGTGTTCTTCCGCGACGCCGATCACCGGACTGTAAAATCCCCGGACTTTGACGATCATGTTCAGCGACGCGCCGCCCTGGGGAATGGTGACCCAGTAATTGCCGTCGCGCGGATCGAATTCGATGCCCCGGATGTTCCAGCCGGTGTTGAGCAGGAACTTCCGGCCGGTGAAGGTCGGCGGGGTGCTGTTGGTGATCTCCACCACGCCGCAGCTATCGACCGCGGTTCCGCCTGAATTGAACCAGGTCTGGGCCTGGACCAGGTTGTAGCCGAGAGAGTCGTAAGCCAGGCAACGCGAGTTGTAATAGCCCTGGATCGGGCTGCTGTACTGCGTGGCGATGCCCATCGTATCGGAGTAGAAAAGAAGCTGCTCTCCGCCCAGTATCGATCTTCGGTCCGCCAGCCAGAGCCGCTGTCCGTTCCAGGCCAGTCCGACCGGGTAATCGTTGGCCGGGTTTGCGAACTCGCGCAGAATCGTGCCGTTCGTAGGGTTGATCTTCCAGATCTGTTTCAAGTAGAAGCTGGTGATCCACAGCCGGTTGTCGTACCGGCAAAAAGACACGTCGTCGCAGTTTGTATCCGGAACCGCAACCGTGCCCAGGTAGGTGGCGAAACTGTCAGTTGAGCAGGCGACCGCGTTCCGGCCATATGCGTCGGTTACGAAAAGACGGTTCGAAGCCCGGTCGTAAGTCAGGCCGTAGATGAAACCACCCGCGGGGAAACTGGGTAGCGGTTTCGGTCCCCAGATGATGGTCCCGGGCGCCAGGCCGATGGTTAGGGAGAAAGAATGGATCCAGGTCGACTCGGCGGAGACCAGGCGCAGCGTGAAATTGGCCACGGTGCCGGCCGGGCACGTGGACTGGACCTGGACGTCGTAGGGATCGGAGACGTTATTGGCGCTGTCGTTGTTGATGATATTGCCATAATTGTAAAGCGAGTCGGTGATCGTCAAGTACGGGCAGGTCGTCCGTAGCGTGCCCCGCACGTTGGTGGCGGTAATGTTGCCGGCGTTGCGGACCCAGGTATTGATTCCCGCTTGTTCTCCCGGATCGAGCTTACCGTTGCCGTTATTATCACCAACGACCAGGATGCGCGTCAGCAGCAAGTAAGGTTTGTTCCCGGTATAATTCAGCGCCGCGTCGTCGGCGAAGACCTTCGCCGTTTCGCGGGCGCTTCAGCACGAATGGTAGGTCGTGTCGAGCAGGCAGACCTGGATCTTCTTGACCTGCGAGGGCGTCACGCCCGGCAGGTTGCCCAGCTCGGTGTTGAGCGCGAAGGAGTAGTTGTGCCAGAGGGTGTCCGCGACCGGGATCAGGTGGACCGTGGACGTGCCCACCCATGGGCAGGGCGTGGAGTACCGGCAGATCCGGGTCTCGCCCAGGGTCGCGCCCGCGGCGTTTTGGTAGTAGACCACGACCGCCGAGGCCGCCCAGCAGAGCGTGTCATAGTCGTTGTCAAAGGCGTCGATCTTGGCCTTGGTCGAGAACGTGATATTGTCGGTTGATGGGATGTCGACCGTCTGGTTGAGCCTGGTCACGTATCCGAATGTGGACAGGGTGAAAACCTCATTATCCGGGTCGTTCTCATAGGCCGTGCCCCGGATGATGGTGTCGTATCCGTAGGTCGGATCGGCCATGTAACTGGTCCAGCCGACTGAAAGGTCCTGCTCGAAGTTGCCGTTGGTCAACAAATCGGCCGCTCCACACAGGGCGCAGCATGCTAATCCGATCAATAAATAACGCATATCTCCTCCTCTTTTACGTTAGCCAAAGAATTGTCTTCCTTATAATTTATCCGACAAAGGTCTTGCTCTGGCCAACTACAATATGTTATTTTATATATTTATCTACCGGTTGTCAAGGGGAAAATCCCGGTCTTTAATCGGCCAGGGTCTTGATGATTTTATCGAGGGCGAAGTCGATCTTTTTCTTCCGGCGGTAGGTGTCGCGGAATTTCGTGTAAAGGGTATTGCCATTCACTTCACCGGCCATGCATCCGGAGACCCCGCGGCGCAGGGCTTGGACCGCGTCGTGGCCTAAAATCGAAGCCAGCATGCGATCCCGGGCGCTGGGCGCGCCGCCGCGCTGGATATAGCCCAGGACCGCGACCCGGTAGTCTTCACCGGTGAGTTTTTTCACTTTTTTGGCGATCTCCAGGGCGTTGCCCGCCTCGTCACCTTCGGAAACGATGACGATGTTCGTCTTTTTGCCTTTCTTGATGTTCTGCCGGAGCGACCGGGCCAGCCGGTTAAGGTCGGTGGGCGTCTCGGGGATCAGCACTTCCTCGGCGCCGCTGGCCAGGCCCACGGTCAAGCCGATGAACCCGGCGGTGCGGCCCATGACTTCGATGAAGAAGATCCGTTCCAGGGATGAAGCCGTGTCGCGGATGCGGTCGATCGCTTCCAGGGCGTTATTGACCGCGGTGTCGAACCCGATCGTGAAGTCGGTGCCGTAAAGGTCGTTGTCGATCGTCGCCGGCAGGCCGATCAGCCGGAACCCGTGCCGCCTGGAAAAAACGTCAGCGCCGCGCATGGTCCCTTCGCCGCCGATGACGACGAGCGCGTTGAGCTGATATTGGATCATGGTCCGCGCGGCCTTACGCATACCCTTTACGGTCAGGAATTCCTCGGACCGCGCCGTGCCGAGGATCGTACCGCCGCGCTGAATGATATTGGCGACCCCGGCGTGGTCGAGGGGAGCGATATCGCCGGCGATCAGGCCTTTGTAACCGAGCCGGATGCCGAATACTGAATGGCGGGTATGGAGCGCGGTCCGGACCACGGCCCGGATCGCCGCGTTCATGCCGGGCGCGTCGCCGCCGCTGGTTAAAATTCCGATCCTCATCCCTAGATTATATTCCCATAAAAGTGCATGTCAAGGGAATGATGGATAGAAGCCCTTTCCCGGAAGGGGGGTCGCTCAAACCCTTGTAAATACGCAATTTGGCGCTTGACAAACTTTGAATAGTGTGTATAATTAGCTATAAAACAAAAAGGAGGTAGTACATGACCAAGGCAGCATTGATTGATGTGATTGCTAAAAAGTCAAAGATTACCAAGAAAGCCTCGGGCATCGCCTTGAATACTTTTGTCGATGCGATCACCGTTGCGCTCAAGAAAGGCGATAAGGTGACGTTGGTCGGTTTCGGCACGTTCTCGGTCGTGAAGAGAAAGGCGCGCCTTGCCAAGAATCCGCGAACCGGCGCTACGATTAAAGTCCCAGCTAAGAAAGCTCCGAAGTTCAAGGCCGGCCGTGAATTGAAAAAGGCGGTCCGTTAAGGAAATCTTTGAGTTTTACGCCCCGCACCGAACAAGGTGCGGGGTTTTTTTATTATTGACATGTGCGTTTAATTCTATATACTTAAGTATATAAAGGAGGTCGTATGCGCAAAACATTGATTTTATTGTTCATCGTCGGGGCGACGATCTTAACCGCCGCGCCCCGCACCGTGGTCATTGAGGAGTTCACCCGGGTTTCGGGCTGAGCGTACTGCCCCGGTGCGGCAAGAGGTCTTGCCGAAAATTACGTACGCGGATACGACTCGCTGATCGTAATCGCCTATCACGCATCCGGCTATCCGTTCAACTGCGCGGACGGGACCCAGCGGTGGTCTTATTACGGCATCAGCGGCACGCCGATCGTCCAGGTCGACGGTTCCAGCCAAGAAGTGGGCGGCGTTTCCATGCCCGGTACCATGTACCCGATCTACCGGCGCTGGCTGACGAACCGGAGTGCGGTGTCGAGCCCGCTCTTAATCCGGATGTTCTGCGTTTACGACTCCGTCGCCAATACCGGCACAGTGTCCGCGGTCATCACCAATACCTCGGCCGCTTCGGTGAGCGGCAACGCGCACTTCGCGGTCACGGAGAACAAGATCCCTTATTCCTGGTACGGCTTGACCACGGTCGAGCACGTCTGCCGGGACATGCTGCCGAGCGGCAGCGGGGAGGCGGTCACCATCCCGGCCGGCGACAGCGTCACCAAGACCCAGAATTTCACGATCAACGCTTCCTGGAATGAGAACAACATCTACATCGCGTCCTTTGTCCAGGGCTCGACCCACGAAATATATCAGGCCGGGCAGATCGGCATCATGGCCAAGCCGGACATGGATTATTACGGCGTGACTTTCACCGAGTTGAGCGGTAACAATAACGAGGTCGCCCAGCCGGGCGAGGACATCCGGATGTACGTATCGGCCAAGAATAACGGCGCGGGGGTCTATACGGGCGGCGCGTCGGTATCGATAACCGATCCTTATGTTTTGGTTACTTCATCAAATCCCCAGACCGTGGCGATCGGAGCCGGTGATGTAGACACGGTCCTGATCTTCGATTTTTCGATCGCCGGCAACTGCCCGGTACCGTACACGGCCCAGTTCCTGATGAACTTCGGCACGCCCGGCGATACCAACACGACCCGGTTCATGATCGTCAACCGCACCGGATTCGCGGACGACATGGAGTCCGGCGTCAACGGTTGGACCACTGCCGGGTATAATATCAACTGGCACCAGACCACGTACAAGAGCCATTCCGCGACCCATTCCTGGTACTCGGGCGTGGAGAGCAACCACCAGTATACCATCCTCAACGACGCGTCGCTCATCACGCCGTATTTCGTGGTCACGCCGGACAGCAGTCTTAAGTTCTGGCACCAGCACGCGACTGAAATCGACTACGATTACATGTACTCCGAGATCGACAATAACCGCGGCTGGTGGCAGATCCTGGGCATCTATAACGGCAGCCAAAGCGCCTGGACCCAGGTCAGCTACCCGCTCGCCGCCTTTGGCGGCCAGACGGTCCGGCTCCGCTTCCGCTTCATCAGCGACCAGAGCGTGAACGGCGAAGGGTGGTACGTGGACGACGTAATGGTTCCCTTGACCGGGATCGAGGAAGGTACGGGACAAACCCGGCCGGTGAGCTTACGGATTTCGCCCAACCCGTTCCGAAATCAAACAGATATCCAATTGCAGATAACCGATAACAGTGAAAAAAATACGTCTTTGAATATTTATGACGTATCGGGTCGGCTGGTTAAATCCTTCGCTCTACGCACGGCGCCCTACGCATTACGCTGGGATGGCACCGATCTCGGTGGCGTCCCGGTTCCTGCAGGTGTTTACTTTGTCAAGCTTGCGGCGGGCGAAACGTCGGTTACGGAGAAAATCCTCCGGTTGAAATAATAAGAACCGTTCAACAAAAAAGGGCTTGCGATAATTTTGCAAGCCCTTTTTGTTTTGTGTTTTTCTGTTATCTTTCTATTACGTTAATCTGAGGTCTGATATCCTGGTCCTTATCTCACGGATAATCTAATTAACTGACTTCCTGATATCCTGGTATCCCGATACCCTGATATGCTGCTACCCTCCCGCCAGGGTGGGGTAGTCCATACCGAAACGTTTTTTATAATATACCCGCATTCCGATCAGCAAAACGATCAGGAAAATCAGATACGGCGGATACAGATAACCCGTGACCAGCGTGAATAATAGGCCGGGCAGGCGGAAGGATAAAATGGTCAGCTTCCGGTGGATGCGGTTCCGGATAAAATAATATATGGCGGAAAAAATAAACAGGGGCAGGGAAGCCGCGGCCGGGACCAGGCAGATAAGTTCCTTGCGGAGGATCGACAAGACGACCGCCGCGGTCATGAGCAGGGTCGACAGGACATATGACAACCCCGCCCCCAGGAAGACCGCAGTCGTTTTGTCCCCGGCCTGCCGGTCGCCTTCCATGTCGACCAGGGTTGTATTCACGAAGACCGCGGCGATGCTCAGGAAATAGGGAAGGAAAAGCAGGGTAATGCCCCAGTTGAACTCCTTAAAGACGAGCCAGCCCAAGCCGAAATTGACCAGGCCGTAACCGATACTGTTGGCCAGTGTGTCGGCCACCGGTTTGCCTTTCAGCTTTACGGGCGGCAGGGAATAACCTACGCCGAGGACGAGGGAGATCGCGATGAAGATCAGAAAGGCCAGGCCGTACCAGTACGACAACACCACGGACAGGAGCCAGAGACTCGACATGTAGAGCGTGGCGGTCCGTACGGACACATGATCCCCGGATATCAAGAACAGCTTCCGGTTGATCCGGTCGGTTTCTACATCCATGATCTGGTTCAAGATATAAACCCCGCCCATGATCAAGGTGTAGATCACGAGCCCCAGGATCATGGCGGTGGTGATTCCCCCGGTCCCGCGCGCCCGGTAACAACCGATCAGGAAAAAATCCCAGACCGGGATCAGGATCAGGGGCCGGAGAATGAAGATATAGTCGAAGGGATTGAATTTTTTCATGTCCCTCATCCAACCAGGAGGAGCAGGGCCATGATGCCGATGCCCAGGACGATCGCCAGGAACTGGATCACGGTATCTTTCATTTCTTCGCAATGCTGGAGTTCGGGGATGAGGTCGGAACCGGCGATATAAATGAACCCGCCGGCGGTGAAGGGGAGCAAAACGATCGAGAAATTTTTAACCAGGGGTCCGACGATCAGGGCGATGACCGCCCCGAGCACGGCGGTCAGGCCGGATAGGAAGTTGAAGGTCAGGGCCTTCCGGGGGGAGATGCCGCCGTTCACCAGGACGCCGAAATCGCCAATCTCCTGCGGGATCTCGTGGAGTACGACCGCGAGCGTGGTTGTAAGGCCGAGGCCGATGTTGACAGTGTAGCTCGCCGCGATCACCATGCCGTCGATGAAGTTGTGAACGCCGTCGCCGATCAGGTTCATGGTCACGACCGGATGGGGGTGATGTTCGGAGGTCGGGATATGGCAGTGGCGCCAGCGGATGAACTTTTCGACAATAAAAAATACGAGGATGCCCAAGATAATATAGATCGACGTGTTGAGCGTGGGACCCAGTTTTTCGAAGGATTCCGGCAAGAGGTGAATGAAGGCATCGCCGAACAGACCACCGACCGCGAAACTTACCAGAAAGAGAAGGATCCGACGCAGCCGCTGGACATTTAACGAGAGGAAAAAAATGCCGACCAGGGAAAGCAGGCTGACAATAACTACGCTCAGGATGGTGAAGGACCAGACCTTAATGTTCATGGTTGGGTCCCGCGGTGTTACGTTTCGTAGACGGTTTCATGATCGCTGGTAATAACGATAACCGGCGGGCGGGTCGCATTTCGAAACCGGATGACGAAAAAGATCGGGTTTACGCTCTCGCGATTTTGCCGGCTTTGAGACAGCGGGTGCAAACCAGGACTTTTTTGATCCCGCCGCCGACTTTGGTCCGCACGCTTTGTAAATTGATATTAAAACGCCGTTTGGTCTTGTTGTTGGCGTGACTTACCTGCATTCCAACCTGGGCGCCGCGACCGCATAACGAGCATTTTCGAGCCATATCAAATCTCCTTTCGTAAGGGCTTATTATAGCGGAAAACAATTCCTTGTCAATCCGCCATAGCCTCCGAAAAGGGGACAGGCTACTTTTTATTGAAGATGCGCTGTGGATTTTCACTACTTTGCTTGGGGTATGCTTTAAAAGTTGCCTGTCCCCTTTTTACTTAGATTGACACTGCGTTCGATATCAATATAATTGCGAATGTCCGTAAAAGATAATTTTCCGATCATCAATGCCCGGATCGCGGCCGCGGCCCGGAAGGCCGGCCGGGATCCGGCGGAAGTGACACTCGTCGCCGTCACCAAAAACTTCGGCGCCGAAGCGGTCGAAGAGGCGCTGGCCGCGGGGATCAAGAATATCGGAGAAAACCGGGTCCAGGAGGCGAAAACGAAACACGCCGTCATCGGCGACCGGGCGGTTTGGCATCTGGTCGGCCACTTGCAGACGAACAAAGTCAAAGACGCGCTGAAGATTTTTTCCCTGATCCACAGCCTCGATTCCCGGCATCTCGGCGAAGAGATCGAAAGACGGGCGATAAAAAGGGTGGACTGCCTGGTCGAGGTCAACACTTCCCAGGAAGAAACCAAATTCGGGTTCAGGCCGGAAGCGGTCTTCGAGTTTTTTGAAGCGCTGGCCGGTTATAATAAGATCAATGTTCTGGGCTTGATGACGATCGGACCGGGCTGGGCCATCACCGACCCGGAGGCGTCGCGACCCTGTTTTAAAATTCTGCGCGAACTGCGCGACGAACTGGTCCAGAAGTCGGACCGACCCCTGCCCGTCCTTTCCATGGGTATGAGCGCGGATTTCGAGGTCGCGGTCGAGGAAGGCAGCACCATGATCCGGGTCGGAACCGCCCTTTTCGGTGCAAGGAGTTGACCGTGTTTGAAAAAGACAACAAAGGCATTGAGGAACTGAATAAACTCAACCTCTGGCGCCGCTACCAGACGACCCTTTCCTTTGTCCTTTACGCCGCGATCCGAAGATTATTCCCGAAAAATTACCTGGTCATCGAGCACTCGGTCAGCCTCGGTTTTTACTGCCGCCTGGACCATATCCTGACCGACCACGATGTCGTCCGGATCGAAATGGAAATGAAGAGGATCATAAAAAGCGACCCCAGGATCAAAAAAACGACGCGGACCATTCCCGAAGCGATCCGGATCTTCCGGAAAGAGCGCCGCTCGGACATCTTGGCGCTCTTCGCTTCCCTGCGCGCCGGATCGCTGCCGGTTTACGAACTGCTGGGCTTTCATGATAGTTTTGGCATGCCGCCCCTCCCGACCGCGGGGTCGGCCACCCGATTCTGCTTGAAAAAATTTTCCATGGGGTTTATCATCGTGTTTCCACACTGGCAGGACCTGTCCCAGCTGCCCGAATATGTACCCCAGTACCGCCTGGCCAAGATCTTCGACGAGTACACCGAGTGGTCGCATATCCTCGGTTTCTGCAGCGTCGGCCAGCTGAACGACGCCATCCGCGGCGGCCGCGGACCAGAGATCGTAAAGGTCAGCGAGGCCCTCCATGAAAAGAAGATCGGCTTTCTCGCGGACCGGATATCCCGGGAGCGGCGCAAGGTTGTCCTGGTCGCGGGACCGTCGAGCGCGGGCAAGACGACGTTTACCAAGCGGCTGGCGGTTCAGTTATTGGTCAACGGTCTCCGGCCGATCATCGTTTCCTCGGACAATTACTTCATGCCCCACAGCCGCACCCCCCGGGACGAATTCGGCCGCCTGGATTTCGAGGGCATCAAGGCCGTCGACATCCCTAAACTCAACCGCGATCTGCTGAAACTGATCGCGGGTAAAAGGGTGGTCATGCCCCGCTTCAATTTTTTGACCGGACGCCGGGTCGGTGGCGATACTGTCCAATTGCCGGATAACGGCGTGGCGCTCGTCGAGGGGATCCACTGCCTGAACGAGGAACTCACCTTTCGGATCGAGCGCGCGATTAAATTCAAGATCTACATCAGCGCCCTGACCCAGCTTAATATCGACGACCATAACCGGGTTTCGACCACGGACACCCGGCTCATGCGTCGGATCGTCCGCGACACCTATTACCGCGGCTACGAGGTTACCGGGGTGCTCCGGCACTGGGGGTCGGTGCGGAGCGGCGAAGAGAAGAACATTTATCCGTATCAGGAAGAGGCCGACGAAATGTTCAATTCGGCTTTGGTCTACGAACCGTCGATCCTGAAAAAATTCTGCGTGCCGATCCTCAAGAAAATCCGACGGCATATGCCCGAATACGAAGAAGCCCGCCGGTTGCTCAGCTTTTTCGCGCTGTTCAACTCCGTAGAGGAACGTGATGTGCCGTCAAACTCCATATTACGGGAATTCATCGGCGGCAGCTCGTTCGTATACTAAACACTTCCCACTTCTTACTTCTCACTTATTCACTTATCAGGGGTTGACTTTACCCCGATTTTAAATACAATATTTATCCAAGAAAGGATGATTATTTATCTCGGTACCAGCGATTAATCCTCCAGGTATAAATCTGACAGGACATTTGGGCTTTGTGTCGAAATCGCGGTACATTAATCGCAAAACGAGTGTTTTAAATTTAGATTATTCAAGGTTTTGAAGGAAAAACGGAGGTAAAATGGGCAAAACCTTAGCGGAAAAGATCTTGTCCGAGAAAAGCGGCGTTGACGCCCAGGCGGGCGGCATCGTCATATCCAATGTCGATGTCGCGGCTTTTCAGGACGGGACCGGCCCCCTCGGAGTCCGGCAGATCGAAAAAATGAAAGTCGACCGCCTCAAGGTTCCGAAGGCGATCCTTTTTATCGACCACGCGGCACCTTCACCCCGTAAAGAATTGTCCAACGACCATATGTTCATCCGCAGCTTCTGCGCTAAGACCGGCGCCACCCTTTCTGACATCGGCGACGGCGTGATCCACCAGCGTCTGGTCGAGTCGTTCGTCAAACCGGGCGACGTGGTGATCGGCGCGGATTCCCACACCTGCACGCCCGGCGCCCTAGCCGCTTTTTCCACCGGCATGGGTTCGACCGACGTCGCGGTCGGCATGGCCATGGGCAAGACCTGGTTCAAGGTTCCGGAAACGTTCCGGATCAACGTCCGCGGCAAATTCCCGCCCGGAGTTTTCTCCAAGGACTTGATCTTGCACTTGATCGGCATGATCGGCGCCGACGGCGCGACCTATAAAGCGCTCGAATTCGGCGGACCGACGGTCGACGCGATGTCCATGGAATCGCGGTTCGTGCTTTCCAATATGGCGGTCGAAGCCGGCGCCAAGGTCGGTCTCATCGCTTCGGATAGAGTGACCAGGGTTTACTTAAGATCCCGCGGCCGGGTAAAGGATTGGCGGCCGATCTTTCCGGATCCGGACGCGGCCTACGAGCGTGTCATCGAGATCGACGCCGCCCGGCTCGAACCGACGGTTTCCTGTCCCCATACGGTGGATAACACGAAGTTAGTCCGGGAACTCGAGCCGCAGAAGATCGACCAGGTTCTCATCGGCACCTGCACCAACGGCCGGCCCGAAGACCTTAAGATCGCGGCCCGCAT
>Ga0315294_10004402_pt1 | contig 15346 bp, 16 predicted proteins | sample YL17G13_40_MG_FD_203626 | JGI IMG/M metagenome (GOLD analysis project Ga0315294, IMG submission 203626) | Sediment microbial communities from Yellowstone Lake, YNP, Wyoming, USA - YL17G13_40 | ecosystem: Environmental > Aquatic > Freshwater > Lake > Sediment | place: USA: Wyoming | collected... | reverse complement strand
ACTATTATTTGGTGTACAACTAATAAAACATTATTTGAAGTTTGTGATTGTGTAGCACCGCTAACTACTAATATCTGATGCTGAGTTAGTGCTACAGCACCGGAAGTTTGTAATTGAGTAGCACCGTTAACCGTTAATGTAGCAGTTCCAGGATGATAAGTTAGAACCACATTATCGGAAGTTTGCAACTGAACAGTTGCTGATGTATAACCATCTTCTAATATGAGTTTATTGCTATCTTCAAGAAGAAGATAAAAGTTTGTTTCAATAAGTAAATCAAAGTGAGGGATTAAGGTTAAAGACCAGTTAGGTCGATAATATTGGGTTAAAACAACTGTTCCGCATGCTTGTACTTGAGTAGCGTTTTTTGCTATTGCTATTGTCTTATTGGTAGTTACAGTAGGTTTACCGGAGGTTTGTTCTTGAGCAGTATTTTGAACTGTTAATGTAATATTTGCCCTAACCGCAAAAGCTATTTCGGATTGATAGGTATCCGAAGTAACAGAGGATTGCATATTATCTTCCCCTACCTCATATGCCACACCCCAAACAACATCCGAGTATGAACCTGCGCTTATATCTGTTTGTCCTGCCCCAACAGGGGACGGGTCAACTGCGGTTTGATAATTTACAACAGAAACAAACCCTATATCATTTGTATTGATAGTTCCTAAAGACGGGGAAGTCCAATTTTGAGCAATGCTCCCGCTAGTCCCGATAATAAAACTGGCAGGAGTTACAGATGTGTTTGATAGAAAGAATAAGAGAGCCTCGGCTGCGTATGGCAAACTAACGGTAAAGCTGATTGTAAGTGTCTGCCCTGTTGCCCCTCTGGTTGGAAAACCAGTTTGTCCATACAGCATATAGTATGCTTGCGTCGCGGTTCTATTAATATTATTTTTATCATAATGGCTGATTATATAAGTAAAATGGTCGTGAGCATCAGCATCAAAGTTAGATATATCGAGAATATCTGCTGGCGAAGCATTAAACCAACCGCCTTCTATCAAGAGGATACAGGCGGTAGCATCGGCGGGGACAGTTATTCCCGTTATAGTCGCTGTACTTTCTACCGACATGGTGTATAGTATGTCTTTACTATATACTGTTCCTATTACAATGCCCGCTATTTGGGATTGGGTTAACACCATTGTTTCAGAAGTTTGCAATTGAGTAGCGTTTTTTGCTATTGCTATTGTCTTATTGGTAGTTACAGTAGGTTTACCGGAGGTTTGTGTATGAGTAGCAGTATTAATCGTTAATGTACCAGTTCCAGAATGATAAGTTAGGGCTACATTATCCGATGTTTGTGACTGAGTAGCATTATCAACTGGCAAACTTGCCTTAATAGCAAATGCTATTTCTGATTGGTAACTAGAAGTAGTAACGGAGGTTGAAGGAGTGGCTTCTCCAAATTCATACCCGATTCCATATACAACATCCCCATATGTTCCTGTAAGCAAATCGGTCTGATTGCTTCCGGCGGGGGAGGGGTCAACTGCGGTTTGATAGTTAATAACCTCTACAAAAGAAATATCAGAAGGATTAAGGGTTCCTAAAGAAGTAAATGTCCTGTTTTGAGCAACGTTTCCGTCAGTCCCCATAATAAAACTAGAAGCATTTGTAGTTGTTCCCGATAAGAAAAATAAAGCAACTTTACCACTATATTGTGATGCAACAGTATAACTACCATAAAAGGTATTACCAGTAGACCCTCTGGTTGGGAAACCAGTTTGACCATATAGCATATAGTGTGCTTGTGTTGCAGTTCTACCAGTTTGATTAGCGTCATACCATGATATTATATATGTAAAATGGTCATGAGTGTCATTATCAAAGTTAGAAATGTCGAGAATATCCGCTGGCGAAGAACTAAACCAACCTCCCAATCCAATAAGAACACAAGCTGTAGCATCAGAAGGAACGGTTATACCTGTTATAGTAAATGTACTTGCTGCTGCAAAAAGAGCCGCCAAATCAGCGGTATAGACTGTACTAATTGTAATAGTCATTAGACACCTCCCCTATGGGAGTATAAGGTGGATAATAAGTGATTAGTAGCCATATCCACCTCCTATTTCTTTATTAGATTATTACAATATTAGTCCTGTTACCGTTGGAATCTACGGTAGCCACGACCCTATTTGTACCATCTCCTAAATCTCTAAACGTTATTGTACTGGTATTTCCACCACTAACTCTGCCTGCCATAACCGCCGCCATGATTTGTAATACTTGCTTGAAATTATATGAACCATCGATGATTTCAGTTAGGATACTGCTACCACTAACTTCAAGTAAATCAGTCCCGGTAATAGAGTCATATACATTGGAAGGAACTACCATCCAAGAATCCCAAACGGGTAAAGCGCCCGCAACATGAACAGCAAGCTGAAGCAAACCAGAACCGCTTGTGTCGGTGGCATTTAATGGGCAAGAATACCAACCCACAAGGTTTGGGTCTGATGTGGCATTACTGCCTTCATTCTTTTGAGCATAAGCTTCACCATTTTTAGATAAGAATATAACCGAAGGAGTAAGGGTGAGGCTGCCTTTTGCGGTTTTACCATCGGTATCATCCACAAATTCACCAATCATTACTGTAGTTGCAGTATTTTTTCTTAATAAACCAGCCATATTATTTACTCCTTAATCTTATGTAGTGCATCATTTTTATGGGGATACCTGCACCTCCCCCTAGAGATATTTTATCAGAAGTTATTAACTGTGTAGCAATCATTATTACTAAAATATAATTTTGAATTAAAGCTATGTTATTTGCAGTTTGAACTTGAATAGTCCCATTAACTAAAGACAAAATATAATGCGCATTTAAAATTATATTATCCGAAATTTGTAATTGTACAGCATTACTAACTGTTAATATTTGGTGTTGGGTTAAAGCTATCTTATCGCTTGTTTGTAATTGAGTTGCACTTTGTATTGATAATAAATAATCTTGAACAAGTGCTACAATACCCGAAGTTTGTAATTGGGCAGTGCTATTAACTGATAATGTATATTTTTGAGTTAATGTTATATTAGTTGCTGTTTGTTCTTGAGTAGAAGTATTGACTACTAATACTTGATGTTGAGTTAAGACTACATTTCCAGAAGTCTGTAATTGTGTAATATCTTGAACAACTAATATCTGATGCTGTGTTAAAGCCACATTACCCGAAGTTTGCAGTTGAATAGTACTTTGGGTTGTAAGCAAATAATCTTGTACTAGTACTATATTATCAGAAGTCTGTAACTGCGTAGTGCCTTGAACAATCAATATTTGATGCTGTGTTAAAGCTACATTTTCAGAAGTTTGTAATTGTGTAGAGGTTTGGGCTAGTAATAATTGATGTTGAGTTAAGGTAACATTATTAGAAATTTGTGCTTGAGATGAGTCTTTAACGTTAAATATTTGCCCAATTTGCGTATCGTCGTCCCGGACAATTAATTCATCAAGATAAAATACTCCCGTAAAAGTTGCACTTGGATTTATATTTGTACAACCAATGTAAATATAACTTATATTATTAAAAGCAACATAATTATAAACAAGGCTCGAACTGCCCACAAAAACCCCGTCTACCCAAAGCGAACAATAGCCATCCCCGGAGTTATCGTCTGTTGCTCTAAACCATTTTCCCTCTATGCAGTGCTCGACATTCTCCGAAATATATTTAATGGTAGAAGACCATTGATTAAAAATATCATCCCAAACTTTAACATAGCAATAATATCCGGTTCCATCACGAGAGATTTCAGCCGTGCCTATTCCTCTTCCAGTCCCATTTAAAGTAAATAATTCAATGTAGTCCCCGGATGCCATAGCGAGCGAATTCAAATTGAGATAGAATCTTGCCCTTGCTACGTTTGATGTTGATATTACTGATAAATTTTTTATACCATAAAAAACATTTATATCATCAACATTCAAACCCATCCCGTAGTTCGTACCTGCCAAGGCTGCACTATTTGTAACTGTTATATCGTTATCTGGATTAACCAAAGAAGAGAACTGGCTTGTATCGCCTGTTTCTAAATCAATATTAACCATGATACCAAAATGTGTTACAAGCGCAATTTTTTGAGAAGTTTGCCCTTGAGCAGAATTTTGGACTGTTAAAGTAACGGTTCCCGAATAATAGGTTAATGTTATATTATCGCTGGTCTGCGCTTGGGTGGCATCGTTTACAGTTAATACCTGATATTGAGTTAAAGTAACATCATCAGAAGTCTGTAATTGAATAGTGTTAGCAACTGCCAAAAACTGATGTTGAGTTAAAGTAACATCATCAGAAGTCTGTAATTGAATAGTGTTAGCAACTGCCAAAAGCTGATGTTGAGTTAGTAATATATTATCTGATGTTTGAGCTTGCGCTGCGTCGTTTACAGTAAAAGGTGGATAATAAGTCAGGGTTACATTATCCGATGTTTGTGCCTGTGTTGCATTATTGACCGTCAAACCAAAAGTAAGCGCATAAGTAATTTCAACGGTAATATCATCAAAACGAGTATCGATGGCTGAGTTACCGGAGCTATTAGCAACAACTATGCTATATTCAAGCGACAATCTCACGCTGGTTGAACCTGATGTATAGGCTGCTCCAACCGATACAAGTGAACTCGCCCCTTTTGTTTGATAACTAGCGTCTGTTGCAGTAGCCATCGCACTACCGCTAATCATAGTGGCTACCGTGGCATTCGAATCATCGATAAATTTTATAGTTACCGAGTGGCTGGTCAGCTTGGTGTTGGTAACGACCTTCTTTTTCCAAGTGGTTATACGAACTTGGCTGACCGTGTTAGTCGGGTAGATACCAAACATGCTTGCCCAAGTATCACCCGCACCGCTCTTTCTGGCATATTCAGTAGCTGTGGTGTTTTTAGTTGTTTCGGTAAATTTGCCTGCTACATCCGTGTCATCTCTAGCATAGGTAATATTAGCGTTGTTTCCAGCATCAGCGAGGTTCTCCCACGCATTAGTGGTATCCCAATTTGTCCAGTTGAATGTAACGGTTGCCATAGTTTACCTCCATCTGCTTATATCTGCACCACAAATTTTACAGTATTTTTCTCCCCATTCTTCCTCGGGTGTACTTCCGTGGCTGCCGTGCGGGATGGTGAGGCAAAGTGCTCTGCATTCATCGCAACAAGCGCATACTTGTATCCACTCCTCGGGAGGATTATCTCTGAGGACAGTTGAGCAAGTATGTATTTCTGAAAATATATCCTGATGTTTGATACAAGCCGCTTTCGTGGTATATCCTGAAGCATTTTTTACATAATATGGAGTTTTAAGCATAATGACCTCCTATAAGCTCATATATCGGAGGGTCAATGAGATACCGTGTTTCAACGTTAGTTTTGTAGGAAATTTCATTTGTGTAAGGAGGGGTTCTACGTGTGTGTTCTAAAATATGTACCATAAACACCTCCGCTTTTATTCTCTAATTTTTATCTTGCTTTAATAAAAAAAATATAGCGCAAAAGCGCTATATTTTAAGGCATGAAGAATAACCTACTAAGACAACTATTAAGTTGGGTCTTGTATTTGAATTTTCCAAGTCGGGATGTCTACTGTACCACCGCTTACCAGGTATTGCTCTGTGCAAGTTGTTACATAGAGTAATCTTGAGTTTGTCACATCGAGCAAGCAAACAGCTAAAGCTGAACCGGAGACTGTAATCGAAGCACTGGTTTTTGCGGTCATTGCCAAGCTTCTTCCGCTGGTTTCATTTGCAAGCGTGAAGCAACCACTGGTGATACCAATTCCTGCCAAACACAAGGTTGCCCTTGCATCAGCATAGGTTCCCGGACTTCCTGAACAAACAGTATAATATTGGGATGAACCTGATACATAATAAAACGCAGCATCGAGGAATCCATCAGCGCAAAGTTTTCCCATAATTTACCTTCCTTTTCTTTTTTTAGTTTGGTTCGTGCGAGCATATTTTCCCGCCGATTGTTGTTTAATTACAATTATGACACAATTTTATATTCGTTCTGGTCATAATTAGACAAGGCATCTAAATAAGATTGCCCATTATCATTATATTTTAATTCTTTTATATATTTTTATTGTCCAATATGACTTATATTGACTGTATTACCATCTTGAACTTCCAAAACAAAATGTTTTGATTGTTCTTTGTTTTCTTTCTCTTTTTGTTCTTCTTGTTGCTTTTTCGGATGCCTAATCCTTTTATTCTTTTTTTCTTCCATTTTTCGATTCCTTTTTAATGTCTTGTTATGATTATCCAAGTGGGACGACTGTTCCTACAGAGTATGATGATAGATATATATTATCAATTAAACCAAAAGTGCCCCCACCTGTACCCGTAACACTGGCTGCCACAATAGCCTCGCTTTCCAGTCCTATTGATATTCCTAATACAATATTTGCAAGCGTTAATATTGCGGGACATTCGGTTTGGCTCCTTCCTCCTATAAGTGCCACTGCATTATAAACATTTGCCCCACTGCACGAGAGAACACTATTGGGTATATTTATATCTGCCCTTATACTTACAAATTCATTAACAGCAAAATAAAAAGAGGGGAGATTAGAAATATATTCGCTTTTTAATTCTACTCTATCGGTATGAAGAAATACATTAAATATATAATCAGCCATCCATATTAACCTCCTCTATTTAGATTTAATCAATTAAGTCTCAGGGCTAGGAAATATAACTATTTTTCCTTGGCTCGGTATATGCACATGCCCGTGTATATCTATAATTTTTACTTGCTGTTGGTAAACACCGGAAAAACCAGAGCCAGAAAAAGTAACATAAAATTCATTAAAATTTGAATTTGTTCCAACAATACTCCCGGATAAAGCATCGTGAATATAACTCGGGTCGCCATATTTGAAAATAAGCACTTCACATATAGCATTTGTTAGATTAATAGGAGTTCCATCTTGATTAAAAACATTATAATAAAATGTTTGTTCTGCACCAGCAATCATGTGAACTTCTTCTAGATTGTTAGAGACAATTGTAGAAAAATCTGTCATAGTTCATACTCCTTATTATTAATTTTAATCTATCACAACATCAATATTTCCGGCGGCAAATTTAAAACCATCCCCGCTAGTAATCCATACGGGCGCACCGAGTTTTCCCCAAAGCAATGCGTTTCCACCAGTGGAATTATTAAAAACAACAACATGGGTTATTGCACCCCAATCCACCGCAATAGGAGGGCTGGCAAAAACCACGTCGCTTAAATTAGTGGTAGACCCACTTATCGGGGAATACCAAGCACTCGTGCCCTGTACTTGTTTACGCCCATAACCTGTACCCCCCGAGGTAGAAACCTCTGTCCAAGATACAAAGTTATAATCTGTATCAACAACTAGATTTTTTCCTAGAGCCACATATACGCTTGTGCCGGGACTTGACATAGCAGAATTATTTAGGACATGGTTCAATATTTGGGCGGGGATTCCGTTTCCCCAACCCCCCTTGGTCCCGGAAGAAAGCTCAATAATTAAAAATCCCACGGGAATAGAAAAAATTTCTCCGGTACTAATTGCCACTTGATTATTTGTTTGTCCCCAAAACAATATATTTCCATCTGAAGATGCGTCCATAATGGCAACTCCAACAATCGTTCCCCAAGTCGCTGTTGATTCTGGAAATTCTATTTTAGAATAATTGGTTGCGCTATTTCCGCTAACAGTAATCGAAATCGAACTACCTGCTCCTATTCGTATACGAGTATAACCCGTATTCACAGTAGAAACTTCTGTTCCCGGTCTGGTATGACTTGGGGCAATTGTATATAATGCAACCCACACACTGGTGGGGGATGAAGCTGTATTGCGGAGTAAATGATTGATTAGCTTGTTCTCAAGATAGGTCGATAGTGTACCAATTGTCGCCATATTTATTTACTCCTCATGATTGGTTATTAACTTAAACTTACCCCGATACTTCCGGCGAGAAATTTAATCCCATCTCCGGTAAGAATTGTCCTTGCTGGATTGAGTTTTCCCCAAAACAAAGGGCTAAATGCAGAAGAGCTATTCATAAACGCAATATTAGATGCAACCCCCCAATTTATCGGGGCTTGTTCTGTAAAGATTATTATATCATTATTACTTGTAGACCCGCTTGTTGGGGAAGCCCAAGCGCTTGTGCCCGCCACTCGCTTGCGAGAATAGCCCGCTCCGGTTATTTCTGTCCAACTCGTGAGATTAGAAAGCCCGTTCCCAATCCCCGCTCTTCCGAGGGCTATATATACGGTGTCTCCGGGGGTAAGAAAACTACCATGATTTAAAACAAAATTTAATACATCATCCGCAATTGCTGCACCCCATCCCAAAAAAGTGTCGCCTCGCAAACTAATTTTTAAATTTGAGTCAATTTTAACATTGTTTGATATATCAACTACAAGGGGGTAGGTTAAAGCACCATAAAATAATAGATGCCCACCATCGTCTTTTATTCCTATATAATTAACAGTGCCCCAATAGGATGTAGCTGGACCAAAATTTATACCTCCCGAAGTAGCAGTGCCTCCGCCAATGGTGAAAGCAGGGCATTGTATACGAGAGTAACCACCCCCGCTCACTTCTGTTCCGGTATCTAATTTTGTGGGGTCGCTTATGTACAGGGCGGCATAAATACTCGATGATGGTGTATAGGAAGTATTTCTGATAATATGATTTATGAGATTATTTGCTAAATAATAAGACATTATATTAAGTGTTGTCATATCGATTTATCCTCGGTTATCTGAACCATATCTCTATTCCGGGTGCATCGTATGTTCTTGTACCAATTCTAAATCCGTCATTCATATTGACTGTTGCGGGAGTAGAAAGATGTCCCCAATAAATAGGGTTGGTATTTGTAATACTATCATATAAAACAATATCAGTTATAGTTCCCCAAGATGCCGTAGCATTATTAGTAAAAACTATTTCGTTTAAATTATAAGCATAAAGCGACCCCTCAGTAAGCCATTGCGCTCCCCAAGTCGTTTCTGGAAGGAATATTCTGGAATAACCTGTCCCCAAAGAAGAAACCTCTGTCCAACTTGAAAAACGTTTGTCGGTAGTATTGTCAATTACAATATCTTTGCCGAGAGCGAGGTATGCTCCATCCACCGTATAACTAAACTCATCTGCCCCTGTTATCCAATCTAAAAATGCTTTGGAAGAAAAGGTTGTCCATCCTCCAGACGGGGTGGTGTGATAAGCGTTGTTAAATTTGAATATTAAACTTCCTGCTGGAATTTTTAATTGCTGTCCTACTCCAATTGCAACCGGGGCGGTAAACAAGCCCCAAAATAATAGGTTCCCGGAAAGTTGGGCATCATGAATGCCCCAACCATATATTGTGCCCCAATTAACAGTGGCTTGGGAAAACGAGATTGTTTCATTATTAGAAAGTTGAAAATTGGCATAATCAAAACCAGTTACTCGTGAAAACGTTTGGCGAGAATAACCCGCCGCGCTCACTTCTGTCCCACTATTTGAATCTCCTGCGCCCGTGCTATTTGTGTATAGTGCTAAATAAAAATTGGGATTTGATTGATACCCATATGGCTCCCCTCTCAAGAGGTTATTAATAAAAAATGCCCCTAAGTAATTTGAAATTATACTTGTGCTCATATTATTGGATTCCCTACCCAACTTGTCAATATTGTACCCGAAGGTATGGAAAATCCCTGCCCCATGCTGATTGTCACGGGAGGGTTAATATAACCCCAAAAGGCGGGGATGGTTGGCTGGTCGATTGGATATAGAACATAGTTTTCTATTAAACCCCAATCACTTGTGGCGTTGGGGGTAATAACCCATTCTCCATTATTGGTAACATTAGAGCCTGACGCCATCCAGTTGCCAGCTTCCAATGTTAAACGTTGATAATTTCCTCCTGAACATTCGCTCCAATCCCCCGGCTCGAAAAGACCATTTTTTTCGCTGTGAGTATAAAGACCTTTCCCAACAGCCATTTTGTAAGTCCTTGCATATGGAACAGCAGTACCAAAAACCCAATCTAATAATACTTTGCTGTATGGTATACTTGTACCTCCTTTTTTTAAGTCCCAAGGATATTCTCCTATAACTCGTATCTTTGTACCCCCGTTGTTACTAGGGTGTTCGGGAGAATATAGTACAAGTTCGTGAGAAGCGGTTACTGTAATGGTAGTTGGAGTGCCGCCTGGGTAGACACTTAAGAAAGGTATATCGAATAATGGATTTCCCCCTGTTGGTGCATCATATAAAACCTGTCCTATTGCTGGAAGCCAGTCTCCGCTAGCTCCCGGAGCATATTGGACTCCGTTTGGGAAGGCAGCCTGTGTCCAATACATATAGTAACCTTCGTCGGTTGACCCGTTTGACATCACCCATGTTGGGTTAGCACGAGCATATTGGTTTCCGGATAGTTCTGTCCAATTATCCCCTGTGCCATGAGCGCGGACCAATGCAAGATAAGTCCCCGACAATGATGCCGGAGAAGATATATTTGGACCTAGGAAGAAATGTTTAGATAATAAGTCTCCTAAATAAGCGCTCCATGCCATAGTGGTTTACTCCTAACTTTTAAAATGTGCTTACTTGTCCTGTACCAGTGCTCTGTACATTCAAGGTAAAATGCATCGCGGCTTCTGCTTTAGCTTCGGCGGACGGGGATGACGGTGTATTATTATTTAATATAATCATCGTGAATCTTTTTTTATTCATAACTCCTCCGTATTACATAGAATCTGTTACGATTTCAATTTCTGCATTATAGGTTTGTTGTGCCTTCGGAGATGCGCTTGTTCCTAATCTTGTTTTAATAAAATTCCATCCCATAAATGCTTCTGGATTTAAGTTATAAGCTTTTGGAGTAGTACTAACTATTATGGATATTTCTGTGCTAGAGCTATCGTATAGAGGATAAAAATCTACTCCATTGTTTGATACCAGAAAACTAACCAAACTTCCGCTAATTACACTACCGCTAACAATTAAACCAGTTCCTGTTCTTTCGTTCATGCGTATAAGCGCTGATTCTGTATTGCCAATTGTAATAGTTGCGGCATTACTATATTTTGCCATATGAAATCCTCCTTGTTTAAGGACAATGTTTTTATTTTGAATATTTGTTAATACTTTCGAGACCGTCTTTTTGTAGATGAATATTGAAACGATAGGCGATACAGTATTTAATGGATGGTAGACTTCGCTTGACCTATTCAATGCCCGTATCAGCGAAGAAGGAGGTTTGGGAAGACTTTAGGAAAAGTCGTAATCATTGACCACGGGGGTAATAAACAATCAATAAAAGATAAACAGCCCCGCTATTCTGGTCATGCCTTAGCAAAATATATTGCTAAGAACCATCTAAACTGCAAAAAATTGACATGCTCTCTCATATATTATAAATCAATGGTTCTAAACGTCTCCTTGTTTTTTTTGTGCTTATTTCGCCATCTGGCTTTTCTTCTTCTTTCTAATATTATAGAATGTTCTAAACAAGTTCTTTGCCTATTGGATTTTTTTATAAATTCTTTTTTACAAATAATGCATTTTCCTAGTATTTTTGGGTATTCAGATTTTTTGTTTTCAAAAAGGATACTATAAAGATTTATTAAATTATTTAAATCGCTAATTATTATTTCTTTATGGGGGGTTTTATCAATAAAATCTAGGCGTATTAGTTCTCTTTCTGCATTATAAAAAGTAAAATAAGTTTTATATTTGTAAAGGATATCGGCTAAATCAGTTTCGCTGACATTGCTTAATCTGGACAGTCTGATAATATCTAAAAAGTTATTATAATGAATATAATAATTCTCTGAAGCTTTCAAGTTAGATTTATCTTTTTTTACGCTTCCCTTTTTTAAGGCTTTAGAGAAAACAAGTATGGAAAATAAAAGTTTTCTTTCTTTGTTATTATTAATAAGTTTTATTAAATCTATTTCTTTTTGAGAGATAGATACACTATCTATTTTTCGTAAGTTGTACCTAAGTGCCGAACGCACCCATTTTTTTATTGAATCTGCTTCCGTGACCGGGTTAAAACTTTTGTCCTGCATTTTGCAGAACTTTATTATTTCTCTTTCTAAACGAATTTCTCCGAGGTCGTGGGTTTGGCGAATAAATTTTGCAACCAGATACATTTTGCTGTAGTCAATGTTTCCGTCGGGGAAACCATTGTTGAATATTTCTTGGGCATCTTTTTCCTCATCGAATGAAAATGATTTTTTGTTCCGCATATAATTCCTCCAACGAAAATTCTTTAATGGAATATTTAGAGAAAAGATATTCGATATTCCCCTTATCATCTTGAATAGGCATTTGTATAGTACCAGAGGACTTAAGGATTATATTTTCAAAGATACCATCGGGAAACATTTTCCATGCAAAATCAACCATTGTTTTTTCTGCCCCATAGGTTACTTCGATAGCATAATCGGCAAGTTCAGAATCATTTGAACTGATTTCTAGATTGCATTTCTTGCGTAAATAGTGTATAAAGGAGTCCAGATTTCGATAAGAGTTGTTTAAGTCGTGCCTTAAACTTTGTTTAAACGCTTTGTATTCTTGGAGAGCGGTGTTCATTAGAGTGAGTTTGTCTTTATTAAAATTGTGCTCTCCGCTTTGCAAAAGCGTATAGTCAAAATTCTCAGACGATTTTGTGGTATATTTTCCTATAAGGGATAGATTGGCTCGCATGTATCTACTGATACGATTAACAACAGAACTATTGTCAAGGAAGAAAGAACGTTCGTTATATTCTTCAACCATTGTTTCCTCTTCTTTTGGTCTCTTATTAGTACGTAGTATTTCACCAAATGATTTTTTAAAGGCGAGATGGCTATAAATATTATATTTTTTAATTTCTTTGTTATATCTGCTCATATAGTGGGGATATAGGAAACGGAAAAATGCCGGGCGTATATCGCACAAGATACGGTTATTAAATTCCCATTTGGCTCTTTCTTCGGGGGTCATATCTTCTGTTATTTTTTTGTACTTGGTCCAATGTTCACGGAAAGGTGGTACTTTTAAGCCCTTTACCCCATCAATAATTTCTCCTTGTATTACTCTTCCTATCTTTAGTCTGTTCAATAATGTTTCTTGCTCATCACTTCCCATTGGAAATTTTTCCAGCATGCTATATATTGAACTGGATATATTGGTAGCAAACCCGACTTTACTATTATAGCCGTTTAATTGAGTTTCGACTTGTTTTTGGTCATTTCTAGAATCAACAATTGCTTTCTCAGCTTTTTTGCTCTCATAGACAATGGGTATTCCCTGTATTCTGCCTTTAAGCATGGTATCATTATTAATCGTGCAGATTAAATCACCATCAAAATCGGCTCCTCCGTGAATAGCACAATCCATTCCTATACCATTGGCGGGAAAAATGATACCGCTGTGAATATATTTGAACCATTCTTTTGTATCTTTTCTGTCTTGTAAATCGAGTACGTTAAATTCAGAGTGGTGTACAATTGGGCTGCGGATAGCACATATTTTATTTATTCCTTTTTCTAACCAGTATTCAGAATAGTGTTCTCCGTCTTTTAATAGGGGTTCATGGTTAATGTTAAAAATATGGCAAGCTTGATAAAATGGGTCGGCTACCATGAATTGATAATTGGCATTTATTAAAAGACTACCCATATAAGATTCTTTTTTCTTTTTACTGATGGTTTTTAAAAACCTGTTTTGAATATATTTATCTTTAGCAAGTTCCGGGTTCAATAAAATAGCTTTAACAGAAATGTCCGATTTTCTAAATTCTTTTAAATTAAAAGCATGCTCTCCGGTAGCATAAAGAAGCATGTTTTCAGGATTATCCCCACTAACATCTCTGAACCATAAAATTGTAGGTTCACATAGGTTTGCTATATCGGCGTCGTTTAAATCTAAAACTTGTAAAAATTGGTAACTGGTACGCGAATAGGATTTTTCTTTTTTTTGATTGACCTTAGCAATAGAGAAACCCAATCCGTTTTTTTGGCATTTTTTGACATAATCATCCGTATTAACATAAGCATCTGATAGCTTGAACATTGACTCTGAGATAATAAGGTCAATATTTCGCACGTCTTGAATTTTTCCATAAATATCCTTAAAGGTATAGGCTTTGGCTATTTCATTGGCGAATTTTTCAATATCAAAAACAGTAACGAGTCCTTTTGTAAATGGCGCACGGATAATGGCGCAACTAAAAATGTAATCCAGTTCTAATTCTGCGCTCCATTGTTTTGCAAGTTTTGGAGTTATCAAGCCTTGTCCATCCCACGCGTTTGCAATTAATTTATAATCATTTTCTTCAACTTTATCGTCTATGTCAATTCCTTGATAAGTTACAAAATCAACATGGCGTATAGCTTCTATTGTCTTATCGGGTACGATAGCAAATCTCGGGAATGATACAGGTAAAGTTGATGAACTGTATAACGAAAAATACGCACCGAATTTAGCTGTTACCATTGGTACGTTTTCATCCCTATCGTTTTCAAGGATATCCATCAGAGGATGTTTAATATTATTATTTATAAATAAGGCGGTGTTACGCCTTATCATTCCTGCACTTGCTATAAACGGGGTGAATCTTATTCCGTTTATATAGAATCCGTGTTTTTTTAAAATTGTTAAGTAATGAAGTTTGTTTTTAAACTCGATACTTATAAGGTCTTCAACAAATAATATTTTTTCAATTTTTTCTGTGGTATTTTTAAGTTTCTCACGGTTTTTTTCAGTATTTTCAGCCTTTCTGAGCTTTTTTTGTAAAACTAGTAGATTTTCAAGCTCATTTTGGTCATATTTTATATTTTTGAAGTGAAATAATGCTCTTAATAGTTCCGAATCATTAATTGTTATAACTTCTGAATTAATTCTAGCGTTATCAAGAGAAATATCTATAGAATAGTTGCTTTTTTTAAGTCTGTCTGATGAGAATTTTAATATCCAAAATTGTTGTAACTTCTTTATGCTAACCTCCTATATTTCCGGGTTTAATGGATTTGGTAAGTTATTATTTTTTATATAATTGTTATAGGCTTTGCTGCTTTTGTTATATTTTTTATTGTTTATTTTATTCTCTGTGGAGTATATTTATATTATTAGATAGTGACTTTGCTATCCTGCAATTTATTTTTTTTTATCTTTTTTATTTGTAATTTTTTGTGATATAAGTGGGTTAAAGTGGGTGAAAGTGGCTTAAAATTTAAGACAAAAAATTCCCGTAAGGGCATCTCTCTTCTTTCTCACCTCCATTCTTTTCCGTATAAGTTAAGTTAATGGTTGTTTTTTGTAGTGGGGAGTCTTTTTAGGAGCGGACATCCCCGGCTATATTAATCCATATATAACCTATATTAT
>Ga0315294_10004400_pt1 | contig 15355 bp, 10 predicted proteins | sample YL17G13_40_MG_FD_203626 | JGI IMG/M metagenome (GOLD analysis project Ga0315294, IMG submission 203626) | Sediment microbial communities from Yellowstone Lake, YNP, Wyoming, USA - YL17G13_40 | ecosystem: Environmental > Aquatic > Freshwater > Lake > Sediment | place: USA: Wyoming | collected... | reverse complement strand
ACCGGATATTAAGGAATTCAAGGGGGCGAGCGGCGTCGAGGTGACTTTCCGTGCCGATCCGTCAAAGTTTGGCGGCGCTCACACTGAGGCGTTCCGTACCGTGATCACCCGACGTGTATGGGACACAGCCGCTTGGTGTACCAAGGCGCACGTCTACCTGAACGGCACGAGGATCAACGTGCCTTCGTTTGAAGGCTATGCCAAGATGCACACGGGCGGTGTGACGGTGGCACTCGGCCAGGATATCGTCGTGGCGCATACCGACACGGGAAAGTTTGAGCACGTCTCGTACGTGAATGGAATTGCGACGACGCAGGGTGGGACGCATATCGATCGCTTCGTGAACCAGCTCGTGGCGGCCCTGCCAATCAAGGAGATTCGACCGGCTCAGATCAAGGCGTCGCTCTTTGTCTTCATGAAGGCGACGCGCGACCGGCCGACGTTTTCGAGCCAGACCAAGACGGAGTGCACCACCAAAGACACGACCGAGTACACATTCAAGCCCGCGAGCATCAAGGCGGTCATGGCGTGCGGACTCGCCGATGACGTGGCGGCTCTCCAGCTTGCCAAGAATGAAAAGGAGCTGAAGAAGACGGATGGCGCCAAAAAGTCGCGCGTGCTTGGTATTCCGAAGCTTGACGATGCCAATTGGGCCGGGACGCACAAGAGTCACGAGTGCACCCTCATCGTGACGGAGGGTGACTCGGCCAAGACGCTCGCGGTTGCGGGTCTCAGCGTCGTCGGCCGTAACGCCTATGGTGTCTTTCCACTGCGAGGCAAGCCGCGAAACGTACGTGACGCAAGTGTGAAACAGCTTACCGATAATCAAGAGTTTTCGGATCTCAAAAAGATTCTCGGGCTGCAGCACGGTCGGACCTACACGTCGCTTCGGGCGCTCAGGTATGGCCGCCTGATGATCATGACCGACGCGGACTTGGACGGAAGCCACATCAAGGGGTTGGTCCTGAATATGATTCATCACTTTTGGCCCGAGCTGATCCAACTCGGGTTTGTGGTGTCGATGGTGACGCCGGTGATCAAGGCGGGCAAGGATTGGTTTTTCACCGAGGCGGCGTACCACGCATCCGGGAATCGGAGCAGCCAAATCAAGTACTACAAGGGTCTCGGGACGTCGACGAGCGCCGAGGCCAAGGAGTACTTCAAGATGATTGATCGTCTGACGGTCAAGTTTGAGCGCGACGATCAGACGGACGAGTCGATGACGCTCGCTTTTGCCAAGCCGATGGCCGATGCACGCAAAGAATGGCTGGTCGGACATATGGAGACGCCGCCACCCGGTGTCCCGTACGGCAACGTGAAGAGCCTGGCGGTGACCGAGTTTATCCGACGCGACATGGCCAACTTTAGCGCGGAGGATATTCACCGAAGCATCCCACACATGATGGATGGCCTCAAGCCGAGTCAGCGCAAGGTGATTTACGCATGCCTCAAGCGTGGTCTGACGACCGACATGAAGGTGGCCCAGCTCGCCGGCTATGTCGCCGAGCACACCGCCTACCACCACGGCGAGGCGAGCCTCCAGGGAACGATTGTTGGCCTGGCTCAGAATTTCGTCGGGTCAAACAACCTCAACATACTCGAGCCGAGTGGCCAGTTTGGCACGCGACTGATGGGCGGCAAGGACTGTGCGAGTTCCAGGTATATTTTCACGCGCTTGGCGCCTCAGACGTCCAAGATTTTCGACTCGAGGGACGACCCGGTGCTCAAGTACGTCAAGGAGGATGGTCAGCAGGTGGAGCCCGAGTGGTACGCACCGGTTGTGCCGATGGTGCTCGTGAATGGCGCCGAGGGTATCGGAACGGGGTTTTCATCCTACGTTCCACCGTACAAACTCGAGGATATCGTGACGAACATCCGCAAGGCGTTCCGCGGTGAGGCGATGGTTCCGATGATTCCGCACTTCAAGGGATTCACTGGGACGGTGACGAAGAAGAGTGATCACACGTGGGTTCTTTCGGGTGTGGTGGCCAAGGAGGGGAGCGCATGGGTCGTGTCGGACTTGCCACCCGGTAAATGGATCCAGGATTACAAGGAGCATCTCGACGACCTCATGGAGAAGGGGACGATTCAAAAGTATGAGAATCATTCGACAGAGACAAAGCCGCACTTTCGGGTTTGGTGTGAGGAGCAGCCCGAGGTGACCAAGGCGGTCCACACGTCGAACATGTACCTGCTGACACCCAAAGGGATTAAAAAGTACGCCAGCCCAGAGGAGATTCTGTGCGACTATCTCGAGGTTCGCACGAGTGTCTATGCGCGCCGCAAGGCGTACATGCTCAAGAAATTGGCGGCCGAAAAGGCGACGCTCGAACTCAAGGCGCGCTTCATCACGGACGTCATCGAGGATCGACTGGTTGTTTTTCGGCGCGAACGCGGTGAGCTCGAGACGGACATGGAGCATCGCGGCTACCCGAAGGATCTTCTGCACACGAAAACGTACGAGTATACACGCGACGAGGTGGCGAAGCTCCGTGGTCGGATCCAAGACTACCAGCGCGAGCTCAGTGATCTACAGGCGTCGAGTGTGGCTGATTTATGGGAACAAAATCTACGCGCATTGTAGATGGCGACATCGATTCGGGGATTTTATGGCCCGTCGAGCGTCGCCGATGGATCATTCATGGTCTACCTGACTGAAAAGACGACGTTGCCTATCGACAAGGGGTGGACTATTTCGGAACTACCTGGCATTACCGGTAATGTCTATATCCAGACGTACAACTCGAATGTGTACGGTGACGTGGTGGTGAATCCTGGACCACCAGCCATTTCCTTTCCGTACGTCTCGAATGCTGTTGTGTTTGCCGATACACCGAACGCGGTCAACGTACCGAGCTCGATTGTCCGGATCACTTTGTCGCCGCCGACGAGCAACGCCACAGCCAACACCGCAAATGCAACCACGTCATTCGGTCTTTATGACCCACGACTCTACGATTCGTCAAATATTGTTGGCGACGAGGCATTGCTTCGGGAACTCAACTCGAACGTCGCGACGAGTGAAGGAACAAACTTTTTTACGACGGTGACTGACCGGGGCGCTGGTCTGGGGGGACTGATTTCACTCGCGGCGGTTGGCGGCCAAGAAAAGTACGTTTTTGGCGGTCAATCACACTGGCTTCCTCACACCAGACAGACGACGCCGTTCCAAATGTCCTATCGCCAGACGCGTAACATCACCGTGACGGGCCAGATGCTTGGGAATTCGGTTCAGTTTCCTATTCGTACTCGGGACGCCAAGGATCTTATTTCGAACATGTATCTCAAGTGTACTCTTCCGGCCCTTCAATCCGATTATTCATACTGCGAACTCGTAGGTCGGGCCATTTTAAAGAGCGTCGAGATTATCATCGACGGTGTGTCGTACGATCTTTTGACGGACGACTGGTACGTGATTCACGACCAGCTGTTACTAGATGCTGATCAGAAACTGACGTACTACCAAATGCTCAACGCAGGATATACAGAAAACCAACCCGTTCCGGCATCTTCACCGATCGACCTGATGATACCACTCGACCTCTTTTTTTGTCGGGGCAAACAAAAAGACAATCACTATCTCCTTCCAGTATGTGCACTCATGGATGCCAACATCATCATCCGAATCACATTCAATCCTTCTCAATGGATCACAAACGCACCGACCGATTCTTCTGGAAATCTTGTCGACGTTTCAAATGTATACCTCTTGCTCGAAGAGGTTTCGCTCTCTACACCCGAACGTCTTTATTTCATAAACAAGAAGCACACGTTCAATATTCCACAGGTGTGGAAGGAGGCTATCCAAAAGTTCACATCCGGTCAGGTGCGCGTCAACTTTACGCCAAACTTTCACATTTTGATGATGGCATGGTTCATCCGAAACAAGAGCTACGAGGCGAACACGGTCACTGTACCACCCACACCCGGTCTGGTGGCTTCACCACCCGACGTGTCTTCTCTCCGGTACACGTACGGCTATACCACAAAGTACAACTCGGCGTCAACCCCCGTGACGTTTTTCAACGGCACGACGGTGAATTTCATCAACGTCATCAAATCGGCGACTCTTTATATCAACAATAACAACATCCTTTCAGACTTTCCTGGATCGTTGTACTATTCATATAAACAACCGGTTGACCATGGTCTGTCTATTCCGACCAAAGATATTTACGTCTACAATTTCGCCAAGAACTCACGAACCTTGACTGGTGGTCTCGATTTCAGTACGCTGAATTACAGTACGTCCCATCTCGACATGATTTTCGAGGAAGCTTATGCGTCACAGATTACGGCTCAGTACAACCTGAACATGTACTACTATGGGTATCGTACGGTTCAAATTTCGGACGGCAAGATTTCTTACGTCTGATTGTACAAACCGACATAGCCTTTTCCGTTATTCACGGCGTAGGCCCCGACGGCCACTCTGGTGCCGTCGTGACTGGCGCTGAGCGCCGATCCGAACCGTGAGTCTACCGCACCCGTCTCATTTTGAATGACATTTGCGGAACTCCACACCCCTCCCGAATATGTATAGGCTGCTGCATAGCCTGCGATCGAAGCCCCGACGATCGCCGTGTCACCGTTATTCGTCAGTGTCACGGCGCTTCCAAATTGTGCACCCGTACCAGCCTCGCTCACGAGCTGGACAGGCGACCCCCATGAGCCACCGCTGTAGCGGTAGACGGCCGCGTATTCGTTGTTCGGTGCACCGACGATGACGGTATCACCCGTCGGTGCCATGTAGACTGACCAACCGAAATTGACCGATGCCGGGAGGCTGGTCGAAAGCTCGACTGCCGGGTCCCAATAAAAACCGTTAAAGGTGTACACGGCGGCATATCTGGCGTTCGGTGCACCCACGACCGCCGTGTTTCCATCCGCACTGACCGAGACGGAGTACCCGAAGAATGCCACTGGACTGGTGGCCGTGCTCCCGAGCGGTATCTCAGGGCCCCACACGCCACCCACCTTTTTGAAAGCGCACGCATAGCCGACGAGACCAAACGCGCGCGGCGCACCGACGACCGCCGTATCACCGGCACCGTTGATCGCGACCGACCATCCGTATGTGAAATCAGTGTAAGAACTCAGAAGAGGTGTGTCATTCCAATTCGCCCCGTCGTATTCGTAGACTGACGCGTACCCGACACCTCCGTTGGCTGCCGGAGTTCCTGCGAGGATCGTCGTTCCGTCGTCGGTGATGTCGACCGAATATCCAAAATATGAATTGGGTCCGAGCGCCGAAAAGAGCTGACTTCCAGTATCCCATGTCGTCCCGTCGTACGAGTACACGATGACCGTGCCTGTGTTCTGATTCGTTCCGGCCGCTCCAACAACCATGTGTGTACCGTCGTCATTCAAAGCGAGCGACTGACCATAATAAAGGTACGTCGAACTCGGGCCGAAGAGTCTATCGAATGTATAGAGCGGGGCGGGCGGCGGAGACGGAAAGATATACGGGATAATTTCATCGGAGGCGTACGACGGTCTGCCAGCCTCGATGTACGGGTACACGACCTGGCCATCACCTTTATGGACACAAAAGATGTTGTACGAATGGGCATAGATCCGTATGGATCGCCAGACGTTTGACGGCGTCAAAGACAAGATGTGGCGCTGGTGCGTCACGGCGGACATGTTCAGTGAGCCATTTTCTTGGGGGCTTTCCGGATCGAGTTCGAAGGAGTACGAATAATAGTTTCGTTTCGTCTTGCGGGTGTGACCAGACATGAATGTCAAGAATTGGGGTGTACCGATATCCTCGGTGATGATCTCGTCGTTGTCGAGCAACAGCCTCAGCGTCACAAGGTCGTTCGAGTAGTTGTAGACGTTCGCCGTGTACTGATCCTCCTGGATAATCCAAAAAAGCTCCTTGACCATGTTGACAAACGTTGTGTCACACGTAAATTCCGTCAGCGTGTTGGGAATTTTAAATTCGGTTCTTTGGAACGTCCTGGGAACATAGCATATTCTGTTCGACTGGAGGTAGTCCCTTTCAGCCTTGGATACGTAGACGTAATCGACGTAGAGCGCCATGTTTACCGGGGCTGTGTACGATACACCGTATGCAAAGTACGATGACGGTTGAAAAACAAGTCGGAGCGTTGGAGGTTCGTCAAGTGCACACAACGGAAGTTTCACGGTGAAAGGAAACTGGATAAAATACGAAATGAGATTACTGGTCGTCTGTGTACCGACCAGATTCGAAAAACCACCTTGTTTCGCCTCTGGGATAGTCACATCTCCGAGGATAAACATCGTCTCACCGTAGTGTCGCTCGATCAATCTGTCCTTGTACAAGAGTTCGACCCGATCAATCATCGCCGTACCGGTCGATTTTTGAACGAGCGTCGACAGATAGGTTGTCACACCATCTACTGATACCTGATTGGTATTGGTCGGAAAATCGTTTGGCCAATCGACTCGGAGCGTCACCGTGTCGATGACATCACCACCCGCCTTGGCGAGCATGATTGAAATGTCATCGCCAAAATGAACGTCCTTGTCGAATTGAAGTCGGATGCTCTGCCGAGCAAACTGCGCTGGTGGCGACATCTAATATCTAGCCGACATAAATTTGAGCAACAACGTCGACGTTCCAGCGACCAGCGACGCTCGTCATGTCGTACCATCCCGGTGAGTTGAAAAGCAGGCCGGCCATCCCGTCTTTGACCCGAAGAACGTTGTAATTTCTCGTGTAGATCCGAGTGAATGCGTTTGTCTTGTCATTCTTCACAATGGGATACACTATGTTGACATCCCGGATGCGCGAAAAATTGACTGTACCACTGGGCATTACGGATTCCGGATCGAAAGCAAACGAAAGAAAGGATACGTTCCGCTGAGGCATTGTTGTGTGATATCGCATCGGCTCAAATATCCAGGTTGTGTAATCGAATGCCGACTCATTGTTGAAAAAGAGTCGGATCGTCGGTGCTTGTGGGGTGTACTGATACGGCGCGAGTGCAATTTGGTCCTTGACACCCTGAATATCAAATGGGTTCTTTGGCAGTTCCTGGTTCACTATGAACATTTCTTTGACTGGGCCACTCGAAACAGATTTTATGTCAATCGCACTCTCAATTGACTGACTGAGCGAAGTCTGTGTGATAAAGTACTCGCTCGGAAGTTTCGTCCCCTCGGGGAGCTTGTCATATTTTACGATGAGCGAGGCATCCACGAGCGTCGGGTTAACGACCGGTGACGTATCGTACCGCAGGATGAACGCCGGGACACTGGCATTCGATGTCGGCTCGATGATCCCAGACGTAAACGGGAGATAAAACAGGAAACGTCCGTCGTACACCATCGGACCGACCGTCATCGCATAGCCGTACGGATTTGGAATTTGGAAATCTGCACCGGTGCCAATACCAGTACTGTAATTGTTCCATGTATACGAGAGATTCGATGTAAAGTCCATCGTCGTGTCGTATTGCATGATAACGGTCGAAAGGTATGATGTGAGATGGATGTACCGGCCATCGAACAACGCTTCTTTGATGGCTGGGTCGGTCGTCGGCGTCATCATCTGGTTGATGAGCCCCATCGAGGCTGTGTAAAATCCACCATTCGATGGATTTACCCAGTTGTACGCCTGCCAAGTGTCCGTCTTGGTGTTGTACCGGATCCAATAGTCGGTCCCGGCGTTCACCGGGTCGCCGACCGCCAAGCTCTCAGTCAGTGTCACGTCCGTGAACCAGTAGATGTACGTCCCGTCAAAGACCGAGAATGAAAAGTTTTGCTGGGCGATGCCGAGCAAGGCGCTGTAGTCGTATGATGACCATGTGTTTGCACCAGTGTCGTAATTGTACACAAACGGAAGTTGGTATTTGTCTACATACCATATGAACCTACCGTCAAACACAGGTTGGACTGAAAAGTTCACATCGAACATTCCATCCGGTATGAGGTTCGATGTGGCATAGTTTGTCGTGTTGAATTTGAAGACGTTCGAGTACTGTGGCCCGGCATACGAATCATTGACCGTCGAAGTCACATACAGGTTCGTCCCGTCAGTCCCGAGCGTATACGTTGAAACCGGGTAATAAAAACCGAGCGGTGCCCCCATTGGAATTGCCGGAACGGTCACGAGGTTGTAAAACGGAATCGGTGTACCTGGGTAAAGATCCGGTGTATTTGTCGGTGCGAGGAATGTGAGCGTGACATAAGTGCCCGTCACATCGACCACAATACCAAACACCGTCTTTGAGAGCGCGACGAGCTGGTTGAGCTGTATGCCCGTCACATCCATGAATTCAATCGTGAGCGTCGTGGCACCCACCTGGGCCGCGACGAGCGATGCGACAATTCGCACAAACTGAATCCCGGCTGGAATGAATACCAGTGTCACATAATTGGACGTGACATCGGCGACGAGACCGATCACGGTCTGTGACAAAGGAACGGTGAGACCTGGTACGACACCCGTCACGTCGTCAAACTCGATCGTCACATATGACACACCGGGCTGTGAAGGAACTGAGCTTGCCACCGTGTGTGTGAAGAGCGGTTGGGCCACCAACGGCACCTTACCGATCGGATTTGGCAAAGACGTGAATGGCAAAGGACCTCGCATTTCGGTCGAGTATATGGTTCCGGTCAGACCGACCGCATACAGAGTTTTTCCGATTGTCACGACAGACTCGTTGGGTACAAAGTCTGGGAATATATCAAGAGTCGATGCAGTACTGTCCGTCACGATGTCTTTGTGCAAATCGAAAACAATAAAGAACGGGATTGTCTGATTAGAATCGAGAATTGTCACCTTGCTAAACATGTAGACGTACTGACCATCCCAGACGATGCTGTCGATTACGAGCACCACCGTCCCGAAACCTGGTATGACTTCATTAAAAGGGACACCTTGTGTGCTCGTTATATTGTCACCCGTGATGTAATTGAAAAAGACGAGTCGGTCCGTAGAAATCTGGGATGTGTTTGGAGTTATATTATAGAATGTATCAAATTCGATGACAACCTGTACATCATGCTTATTGAGGTTATGAATTGGGATGTTGAATCCTTGGGTGAATGGTAGTGTGACATTGTACGTACGCTGTTTACGAATCGAGCTCGTATCATTTTTTCCAGTCAGGAGCGTTAGCGCAGCCTGGTTCTCGTAGGGGATCGTAACATCTTGCTGAATCTCGATAAACTCACCTGTGACGGTATCGATCGTCTGACCACCTATGAGCAATCTGGCTGCCCGAATAATGAACGTCCCGACTGAATCAGCGTATACCATCGGCACCGGAGCCGGGTAGTATCCCTGAATCCACCCCGATTGCTCGAACGTCAAGACTGACTGTGGAACAGTCGCGTACACGTAGATGTATTCGTTCGCCTGGACCGAAATTCTAAAAAGGGCGTTGAAGTAGTCGAAACCAAAAAATGAAGCGTCATCTTGAAGGAATCCAATGTAGGCGACGTTGCTCAAGTAAGTGAATGTGAATTTTGATGGAGTGATACCGATCACGATATCACTATTTTGGTTTGGAAACCACTGGAGGTTCATCGTGGAGTAGTACGGAACCGTCTGATTTGCCTGATACTGATTATACGTCCAATCGTCTTGAAACAAGTAGATGCTCGGTGGGACAATGTCCGAGGTTGGATAGACCCACCCGGTCGTGGTTGTCGGGGTTTCCAATTGAGGAAGCTGAATACGGAGAGTAATATCAGTGATGCGCTCACCGTACTCGGGAAGGGTCGCAATCGCAGTACTGCCGTACGGACACGGATTATCAAATGGGACCTGAATAGACTTTTGAAGATATTTCTCTTCCGGAGTGTCCTTGGGTAAGAAGAGTGAATGGTACGGGTTTCCCGTAAACCATGCATTCTGTTCTCCCTGATGTGCAAGCCTCTGCATCCTGATATCTGTATTTTTTTTATTGCGTCCAGGTTCGGCGGCGAAAACATCTGCATCTACCAGATGAACCTCCAGTTACGGAAGTTCGACCCGTCAAAGATTGGCGACGACAAGGTGTGTGTATTCATAGGGAAGCGCGGTACGGGAAAGTCGACGCTCGTCACGGACATCATGTACCACAAGCGGCATCTCCCAGCCGGAATCGTCATGTCCGGTACTGAAGATGGCAACCACTTTTATCGTCAGTTTGTACCAGACCTCTTCATTTACGGTGATTACAACCGAGAAGCCATAGAGCGTATCCTCGAGCGTCAGCGCAGGCTCGTCGGCGCCGGAAAATCATCAGGTGCCTTCCTGCTCATGGACGATTGTATGTACGACAAGGCGTTCATGAAGGACACGTGCATCCGTCAATGTTTCATGAACGGTCGACACTGGAAGCTCTTCTTCATGCTGACTATGCAGTACTGCATGGACCTGTCCCCCGACCTGCGTGCCAACGTCGATTACGTGTTTGTCTTGCGTGAAAATGTGATTCAGAATCGCGAGCGACTCTACAAAGCCTTTTTCGGTGTTTTCCCGACGTTCGACATGTTCTGTCAGGTGATGAACTCCTGTACAGAAAACTACGAGTGTCTCGTGCTCGACAATACGAGCAAATCAAACCGAATCGAAGACTGTGTGTTTTATTACAAGGCGCCAATCCGAAAAGGTTTCCGGATCGGCTCAGAAGCCATGTGGCAATTCCACCAGCGTCATTACAACCCCCAACACGCAGTCGCTTCGACGACTTCAGGCACCCCCGCCAAGAAACGTGGGACGTCTGGAATTACTGTGAAGAAAGTGTAGCATTCAGGGCCTCCTCGATGAGAGCAGCCGACCGTGCGACAGGCACATCCCCCTCATCTTCGTCAGCTACTTCGGGTTCCTCCTCCTCCGGCTCCGGAACAACAGGCTCAGGGACGGGCTCTGGCGCCGGAACGGGCTCTGGCTCAGGGACGGGCTCTGGCGCCGGAACGGGCTCTGGCTCAGGGACGGGCTCTGGCACCGGAACAACGGGCGCCGGAACGGGCTCTGGCACCGGAACAACGGGCGCCGGAACGGGCTCTGGCACCGGAACAACGGGCGCCGGGACGGGCTCAATAAGTTCATATGTGTTACCCATATGTAACATTACGTCACATTTTTTTTGCGTTCACTCGACGCAAAAAAGTTGTCCGGAGGAAACAATGGAGAACATGGATTTCGGTTCAGGCGGTTCGCCTATTCTCCAGTACATTCCGACGATCGAGGAGCAACCTTCAGAGTCATCGGTCGATAGGATGGATTCGGTCGGGACGCGCAGGGGTACGGATGAATTACGCGTGCCTCATCCTGAAAAAAACTCTGCGCAGATAGAAATGGATTTCTCGACGCCAATTTCTGATGTGATGCCGTCCGCGGCATTTGATTCTGGTGTCGACAGTGCGACGTACAACTCCCCGACGACGCAGCGCGTGACTGGTGTGTCGCCTGGTATGATTGGCGGGCCGCCCACCAAGAGCGATTCGAAGAATCCTCTCGGACTGACTGACGAACAGTTTCAGGCGGCGATCGCCGGCCTGTCCGCCGTCGTCGCGTTCTCCAAGCCGGTTCAGGACAAGTTGGCTGACATGATCCCCAAGTTTTTCAACGAGGCGGGCAACATGTCATCGACCGGCATGGCGGTGTCGGCTCTCCTGGCTGCCATCGTCTTCTTCTTCGCACTGAAGCTACTGAAAAACCAAAAGTAAACTAGGCTGAAATTTTACCACCGCAGTACTCTTGGGGTTCTTTTGGTGGATTGAGTATGCCGAGCGTGATACATAGCTGACGCAAATCCTTGAAGCTGTTCCAGTACGCATCGGAATGATCATACTCCGGAACCGTCATGTGTGCCAGCTCGTGAATGAGCACGTGCATCGCCGGCTCGACACTATCACCATCGAGACAAATGTAAATTTCATACCCCTTGTTTACATTGTACCCGATAGTTCCTTTATTCATACGAGCAGCGCTTATGCCCGTGATTATGGGCTGGTGACGACGCAGAACCTCGAATCGAGGATCGATGTTTGGTGTTTCCCTCAGGTGTTTTTGAAGAACCGAATATCGGTACTTTATATCTTTGAGAAGCTTGGGCTCATCAACCGTCGCGCCCAAAAAAATGAGAAGCATCGTAGATGCAAAAAGTACCCATGGGTACATCCTATTACTTGCGCCTGAAAATAAATGTCGAGTAGATGTCCGAGATGAGACCGTTCGGCTCGTCAAGCATCGGTTTCCATTCGATGCAGTCAAACCACGGCTTGAGCGCCTCCTCAAGCATCGTCCTGGTTATCACGGGCTCGGAACGCGCCCCGTCTGCATAGAATGGCCCGTCGACCAGTCGAACCGAAACCGTCTGGTCATCTATCGGTACGACCGTGTTTCCGAGCGCATCCGGTGACTTGAACGTCTTGACGCGATCCAGGTCCGGGGTGATGCCCATGAGGATGCCGCCGCGCTTCGTCGCTCGGGCAATCGCCTTGGCCGAATCCTTCAGGTACTCGGCAATGTAATGAATAGAAAAGTTGTAGCAGACGACGTCAAACGGTCCAAATTTTTCAGCGACAAAAACATCCCCGACGTGAAACTTGACGCGGGGCTTCATGCCAAGGAGGTCCCGGCGCGAATACGCCTCCTCGATCGAGGCGTCATCTGGATCCACGCCAAACACCACGGCATTCACGTCGCGCCACTTCTGGAGGTCGCCGCCGCGCCCACACCCACAGTCGAGCACATAGGCCCCAGTGGGCACGACGCGCTTGATGAGTTCGCGCTTCTTTTGGTTGTGCAAACGACGAAGGGTTTCCATGTGCGTTACTTAGTTAAACAAATAATGCTTCATCTTCTTATATGTCTCTCGAGCAGGATTTCTTGACGGTCCCTGGTCAGCTGTGTGCACTCATCTCTATGGTTGGCCCGGATATGCCTCAGAAGAATGAGAAGCTCGGTCTCAAGATTCGAGGCTGCTTCAATACACGCGAGGAGGCGGGAACGCACGCCAAACGTCTGCAGAAGGAGGATCCGTTGATTGACATTTACGTCGTCGACATGTACAAGTGGCTGCTGGTCCCCCCGGATCGCGATCAGATTCAGGATGTCCATTACCAGAACGAGAAGCTCGAGGAGATTATGAGCGGCTACATGAAGAATCAGCGCGAGGCGGCTTCCCACTTTGAGAAGCGCAAGAAGGACATGATAGCCAAGCCGATCGAGGGGTCCGACACACCCTTCATCGAGCCGGGCGACGAGCACAGCAAGTTTTATACTCGCCCAGACGAGCCCCCGATTCCTCACCCAGCCGAGATCATTGAGGAGCTGCGCAAGGAGTTTCCGGATGCGGACATGCAGGAGCTCGTGACCAAGGCGGACACTCGCATCGCCGCCGAGATTGTGAAGCGTCGCGAGGAGCGCGAGGCGCGTCGCGCCGCAGCCGAGCCGGTCAATGTGGCCCTGCCGGCCGTCCCAGAAGAAGAATCTAGCGCCTAAGTAATGAAGAGGGTCTTGTTGATTCTGCTCCTCGTGATCATCGTGATCATAATTTTGTTGAAAAGAAAAACGAGCGGATACGCACCGCCGCGCGATGAAAACACCGTGCTGCCTTTCGTTGAACCATCGGCCAAGTATCCAGTGGCGGACAACCAGTCGAACGTCTTTATAGATGCAGGTGGCTGGTCAAACATACGAGAGCACCCTATGGCACCTTTTTTGCAAGCAAAAATCCTTTCGAATGTAGGCACCTATGGTGATTTCGTAGGTCTCGAATCAAGCTCTGGTGACGCACCGATGTACGTCATCGCAGCCGATGAACAATATGTTTACGAAAGATCTTCAACGTTCAAAGATGTCGAATACATCCCGAATATAACTTCGTCGGCGATCCCGCCGTTGTATAATCCCGAGTGTCCAGACGAAGCCATGGTCACATTCACGGACGTCGCTGAAGACTACAAGATTCCGACCATCGTGTCAACCGATCAGCAACCGTGTCAGTACACCCCGGTCGGAAAGTCGTGCGTGCAATGCCCGGTCGACTACGAGGTCGAGACGAGCGACATTGGCTATACCGGCTATATCCAAATTGACGCAAACAAGTACGCAACATGCAGTAACAAGAATTATCGCACCGTCGGCCCGGGCAACCATGAGCTCAAGGACAAGAGAATGTACAGAATGAAAGTTTGGCCGCCACTCCAAATCGAAGCCAAAGGCCCGGATGGCGAGTATCTAAAGACAGAATATAAAAAGACGGGTACGGGGTGTCCGAGCCCGTCTTTCCTGGTTTTGGAAAGAGAAAAGAACTATACTCAGCTGGTCATCAGTCCAGCCTAAACCCGGGCATATCAAGAACGTCTCACTGACGCAAGACAACAGGCGTCATAGATTTTCCAATCAGAATGCCTATAAAAAAGGCGGCAAACGCGAGAATCAGCGTCTGCTTCGAGATGCCTTCAAGAAATTCGTCGTGCTTCTCAAACTGGGGAGGCGGTATGTAATATGAATGCTGTGGCTGAAGTTGAGGCGGTTCCTCCTCTTCAGGCATCTGATTCGGAGCCTGAAACATCACTGGCTATATCACTCGCGTCACTTTTATCTTCTACGACAAACCCACCGAGGTTACCATTCTCGTCAGCATCCGACTCGCTCGAAATATCATCCGGGTCAACCGATACATCAGATGAAATATCCGACGACTCCTCGGAATCATACTCATCAGACGCATAGTCGTCGTCACAAGCCTCGACAGGTGCATAACGCACGGGCTTCTTCACAATCCGGCCAGATCGGGTGCGTGTGTTATTGTCCGTGGGACTTGGGGTCTGGGAAGTGATATCGGGGATCGCCGACGACGCCACCTCGTTTGAGGTCATCTGGGGATTCATCGTTGGTATTGTTTAAGTAACGTGGAAAAAAGTAAAACCCCTTCTTCTTGGCGTCTGTGTACAGGATGTACTCTCCATCGATCGCAAGCCGATCTGCAATACCATCGATCGCTTCCCGGGTCTCCACGTCATCCGGGCGTCGAACCCCGAGACCAAGGTTACGAACGTTTTCCATCGCGGCGTACAGCTGCCGAGCGGCCACGGCCACGTCCTCTTCCAGCTCGAACGCCCGAACGTTTTGCTTGAACGCCTGCCACTCGTCTGGGTCCAGGCCCGAGTATGGGTGAAGCTCCTTCTCGTACTGGAGCGCGAGCGTCTTCTGGAAACCAGTGGGCGGGGACAAGATCACGAATAGAAACAAAAGTAGAACGATCCACAGCAACATTGCTGGTTAGTTCCTCTACTATGCTCGGAGAAAGTATATATTCTTTCCCGACAAAGCCGCTACACGTGTCTTCGTCGTGACAACGCTGGCATATAGTGTCACCGTAAACGTAGAACCATACATGATTCGACTTGTGTTCCG
>Ga0315294_10004399_pt1 | contig 15361 bp, 6 predicted proteins | sample YL17G13_40_MG_FD_203626 | JGI IMG/M metagenome (GOLD analysis project Ga0315294, IMG submission 203626) | Sediment microbial communities from Yellowstone Lake, YNP, Wyoming, USA - YL17G13_40 | ecosystem: Environmental > Aquatic > Freshwater > Lake > Sediment | place: USA: Wyoming | collected... | reverse complement strand
AAGGCCGGATCCTTATCGCCGGTCGCCGCCGATTCGATCCCGTCAAAACAGTCGTGGAAGTAGCAGTGCCTTATCTTCCAGGCGGTCGCCCTCCCGCCGGGCGCGATTCCCGCCCCGCCCAGGACGCTGGAATATATCGCCTTCCAAGTGTCGCTCTGCTGAAGTTGTCCATCACGCACCCATTGATAGGTCGGGTAGTTGTTGAATTGGCAATATTCGATGGTGACATCAGACGGCCCGAGCCGCTCATCCCCTTTCTGGCTACCCCGCCCCGCTATTCCCTGGTGACAGCCGAAGAAATAGCAGTCGCGAATCACGATGTGCTTGCACACCTCGGACGTGCGAAGCGCCCCGAGCCGGACGGCCGCGGCCGGCGCCACGTGAAAACGCAGCCCTTCCAGCACGATGTGCTGCTGACCCTGGATATCCAGCAGCACCCCGGCGTCCGGCCTGCTTATTGCGATATTCGCCTTGTTGGGATCGGCGCCGCCGAGAAGGCGGATTTGCATTTCCTTGCCGTCACAGAAAAAGCCCTCCTGCGGGGTCTTCTCTCTGCCGCTAAGGTCCTTCGTGCTGTTGTAGTTGTACAGATTCCGGTCGGCGGCGATCACCCAGGCTTGACCGGTCCCGCTTCCTTTCCAGTTCTTTGAACCCCACTCTGTCGTGTAAACATCGCCCTGGACTTTTTCGAACTTCGGAGTCTCCTCCATCGCTCCGGTGATGATGACCTTGCCCGGCGCCTTGGCCTTGATCGTGATCGGGTTGCCCGCCGTTCCGCTCCTCATCAGTTTGAGGCTCTGGTAATAGGTCCCCTCTTCAAGCAGCAGCGTATCTCCCGGCTGAAGCCTGTCTGCGGCTTCCTGCAAGTTCCGCTGGGGGTTCACGGTCACGGTTTCAGCAGAGAGTGGGCTGGCGGCGAGTAACAGGCTGACGATCATGAGAGATGAAAGCGATTTCATAATGGGCTCCTTGTCATTCCCGGTTTGCCGCAGTCTGTTCCTCGTTTCGGCTGCCGTCCTGCCGTCATGGCGTCTTCTTCTGCGGGATCGCTTCGGCGTCCTTGAGAAAGGCGTCGAACGTCCAGGTCCAGTAGAGGAACCGTTGGCGGGCAACCGGGTCATCGGCCATCTCGGCCAGCGCCTTGTCGCGCAGCGTCTTCATCCGTTGCACAATCTCGGGTGTCCAGAATCGACGGAACAACGATCCGGGCACATACCAACCGCCCGGTATCTTGACGCGGCGGCTCTTCCACTCCCCCGCCTCCCAAAGGTCGCACTCCAGCCGAATGAGTTCGCGCGCGGTGACGCCGGCCTTGCCGTAGAGCCGCCGGCACATCTCGTCGAGCACCGCGTCCACGTCCAATTCCGGGTTCCACAGTACCTTCATCCAGACGTAGAGCGTAGGGGCGGTGGTGGTCCACTCGCCCAGGTTCTCTCCATTGATGAATGTCCCGGCGGCGATGTCGGCGTCTCTAAGGGTTTTATAGAAATCGCGCACCAGGTGCGGGTACTGGTATGGACCATAGGTCCAGCCGACGCAGTAGTCCCACATGGTGACGGGTAGGCATGCCTTCGCCCTCCAGGCGCGCAGGCGGTCTATCGCTTCCTGAAAGTTTTCGCGTTGGGCGTTCAAGGGCATCGGATAGGTGGTCATGGCGGCCATGACCACGAGGTTGTCGGGGTATTCCACTTCCTTGGGACATTCCTGGTAGTTCCAGTAGGGCAGATAGATCACCTTCTTGTCAGGCCAGCGTTGCTTCACGGCCTCGCACATGCGCTTGACAAACAGCCCCATGATCAGTGAAGGCCCGTCGATCCGATTGCCGCCGCCCTTGTTATACGTCTCCCGGCAAGCGGGACACCAGCAGTCCACCCCCATATCGGGAGGCGAAACGGTCACGCAGGTGGAAGTGACCCAGGGACAGGCGCCACCCTTGTCCCAGACCCTTTCGCAACCCTCAAGGAGGAACTCCAGCGTCTTCGGCGAACTGTAGCAGGGCATGCTGAAATTCCGGGCGCCGTCCTTTTTGGTCGCAAACATCTCCTTGTGTTCTTCAAGCCACTTCTCGGTGCGGCGCCCGAAGTCCTGGGGCTGGTGGACTTTGATCTTATAAGGCCAACTGCACCCGCGGCGCACCAGCGGCAGGTAGGTCGGCATGTTGACCGCCACGACCCCGTCGGGGATGGCGCCCGGCGGAAAGGGAAGCGGCTCCTTGTCGGAAGAGCGTGCCTTCGTCGGGAGTTTCCAGCCATCTGGCGGGTGATACTCCCGCAGGCGAAAGACCGGTTGATCGCGGTAGTGCACCGGAGGGATGACGAGCGAGGCAGATGGGATAATGCTTCGCCCGCCGAGTTCGGCCGGCCAATACCAGCGCACGCCAACGAACCGCTCGAGGAAATCCGCCACGGCCCAGGCCGTGCCGTCGTTGCTCCACTGCGCCCACCGGTCGCTCCCCGCGGGCAGCGCCTGCGTGCTGCCCACCAGGTAGATACGGTTCGGAGCGGTCTTGACGACAAACCCCTCGATCGGAACTTGCGCGGCATCGATGCCGGCCTGGCGCGTCTCCTCGCAGTCGCCGATGACAAGCGCCGGCTGGTCCGCGGCCGGAGGTTGGGCGACCCGTTCGAGCGTGGCACTGGTGCTGAGGCGGACCACCTCAACCACCTCGTCCACCAGCCGCTTGAGGTTCGCGCTCGGGTTGCGATCGGCCACATAGACCACCGCCCGCGCACGTCCCTCGCGCACGATCTCGACGGGCGGATGCGCCGGCGCCTCCAGCCGGGTCACGGGCGTCAGGTCGCGCGGCTGCAAATCAGCGCCGGCCAGCGCCGGCAGCACCATCACGGCCGCCAGGGCCGCACAGGCCATGAGTGGTGCCATGGATTGTCTCCTCTCTGAAATCCAACAGCAATTCCCCCCTCCTGCCAGCGTCGTGTCACGGCGCAGGCAGGAAGTTCTACGGCGCCGTGCGCACGCCGCGCCAGCCGTTCTGATCCGGCCGCGACCGGACGTTGAAGGACCCAGGCCGCGGCCTGTAGGCCGCATGACCGCGGTCAGACAAGCGCAAAGCGACGGGCGTGTCTCCGAAGAAACCACCGCGTAACCCGGAGCCGATGGCGTAATTATCCTCCCCGGATGCCTCGCCCTTCTTCTCGGGGTATTTCGTCTCCGGCCAATCCTCCGGCACATCCAACGTGCCCGCCCCGTGCGTGCCCGCGAAATTGCGACCCTTGATTCGGCCGACCGTCACCATCTGCTCCCGCACGTTGCCGCTCATTTCCATGATCCCCCAGTAGGAAGCCCCCGCCGCGACGCGTCCTCTGTCCGACGTCGCGAAGATCCCCACCCGCATCGGGCTTCCCGGCACCAGACTCACCCCGCCGCGCCCTGCGCCGCCATGAGATTCCGGCATGGTGAAGTCGTAGTTGGCGTTGCCGGCCGTCGTGCTGTAGTTCCCGGCAATGCGCTCGTCGGCTTTGCCGTCATTCGCCACGGTGTACTCCTCTTTGGCAATGGCGGCCGTCCCCCAGGCGAATTCGTTCGGCACGGGCTTGAGCGGCCCGCGGCAGGCCTTCTCGTACTCCAGTTCGGTCATCGGACGCAGACCCGCCCACGCCGCGAACTTGGCGCTGTCCCACCAAGACAGGAGGTTACACGCCTGATACGGCTTGGCCGGTTTAAGGTTGGGCCAGACACCCGAAAGGGAGTAACGCCCCGCGGCGGTGTAGTGTCCGCCTGCATGCTCTCTGTCCCCGTCCGTGGTGCTAGCGAAGGCGTCGCTCGAAATCGTGTTCAGAAAATCCGCAAACTGCCCCCGCGTCACCTCGTACCGCATGCAGTAGAAGGCCTCATAGCCGGTCGGGAAAGCGTTGGAGAGCACGCCTTCCGGCCCGATGGTAGATATACCTTCCTGGCTCGCGCCCCAGAGCCGGCCGGCCACCTTGCCGATGCGGCGGGCGGCGGTCCCCTCCGTGACCGGGCCGCTCCATTCCGCGTCCACCAGGAACGGGATCGCGGCGCCGTCCGTCCGGGAACCGTCGGTGAAACTGCCGGTTTCGGTCCCCCCCGAGCCCACCTTGAAGGCCCCCCGCGGCACGTAGACCATCTCGATGGCAAAGACCTTGACGTCGGCCGCACCGGGGTCCGCCACGCCGTCGGCGCCGTGCAGCCAGCGCAGCCTCACGTTCTTAAGGTCCAGCGGGCCGTGTCCGGCGCCGGCGCGGTAGATGAATACCCCCACGCCCTTGCCGTTGGTCAGGCCGATGTCCAGTGCCGCCACGGCGGGAACCGTGTGATGGGTGCGATCGGACGAGAGCGTCGCGTCGGAGTACCCCTGCATCTCCTGGCCCGGCAGCCGGTACTTCACGAACACCCACGCCGCGCTCCAGTTCTCGACCGGCAGGTCCTTGCCGGTCACGTTCTTCGCGGCCGGCTCCGTCCATTTCGCCCGCCAGGTGTTGCCCCAGGAAAGGTCGAACTGCACCTCGCTCTGCCCCGCGACGGGGCCGTCTTGCCGGCGGACGTTGGCGATCCGGACGTGGTTCACGTCCGCCGACCCGCCCCTAAACCGCGCCTCCGCATCGTCGCTCGCCGGGACGATCGAGGCGCTTGCCGGCGGCGTCGCCTCCCGGGCGGCGTCGGCTCCCTGCGCCATAACAGTGTCGATCATCCCGGCGTACTCGACAAAGGCGTCGAACGTCCAGGTCCAGTAGAGGAAGGACTTGCGGGCGTCCGGATCGTTGGCCAGATTGATGTCGGCCAGCGCCTTGTCGCGCAGCGCCTTCATTCGGGCCACGACGTCCGGAGGCCAGATTTCCCGGAACAGTCTTGGAGGGATGCGGTTATCGGCGGCACGCAGCGGGCGCGTCAAGGGCGTGCGCTCCCACCGGTCGCACTGAAGCCGCAGGAGTTCGCGGGCGCTGCTTGCGGCCGGGCCGAAAAGCCGCCGGCACATCTCGTCGAGCGTCGCGTCCACGTCCAGGTCGGGGTTCCACAGCACACGATTCCAAACGTAGTACGTGGGCGCCGCGGTGATAAAACAGGCCCCGCCGTAGGAGAGGACCATCCCCCCGTCAACCCGGCCCCGGTTCTTCAGATAGAAATCCTGCACGACGTGCGGAAACTGGATCGGCCCGTACGTCCAATCGCTGGGGCTGGCGAAGTCGATCCACATGTTGACCGGGTGGCCGGACTTCGCGCTCCACGCGCGCACTCTCCCCTCGTGCTCGCCGCGAAGGGCGGCCTGGTGCAGCAGACCCATTGGCGCCAGGCTGAGGTTATTCACCACGAGGTTGTCGGGAAACTCCACTTCCGCGGGGCATTCCGGGATGGCCCAGGGCACATAGATCACCGTCTTGTCGGGCCAGCGCCGCCTGACCTCCTCGCACAACCGCTTCACGAACAGGCCCATGACGAGCGCTTCGCCGCCCTTGGCCAACGTTTCACGGCACGCCGGGCAATGGCAGGCGGCGCCAAGAGACCGGTTGCCCATATCCATTGGGGACCAGACGGTCACGCTGGAGCGCGTGATGCCACCCGGACGGGGGCCTGCGCCGCCTTTGTTGTCCCAGACCTGTTCCAGACCATCGAGATAGAAACCGAGCGTTGCCGGCGCGCTGTAGCAGAGCACTTCGAAATTCCGGCTCCCGTCTTCATTGACGGCAAACAGCGCCTCGTTGGTTTTCGGCGCCTTGCCGACAAACTCGTAGATGCGCGCCCCGTGTTGCACGGCCTCGTACGGCCAACTGTTGCCCTGGCGCATCAGCCGGAAATGGTCCCCCATCCAAATGGTCGTTGCCCCGTCGGGGAGGACGCCGGGCGCCATGGGGGTCAACTGCTCATCGAAAGAGCGGGCCTGGAGCCAATACCAGTCCTGATACATGGACCGAAGGCGGAAGACAGGCTGATCGCGGTAGTGGACGGGGGGAACGACGAGCGAGGCGCGGTGTGGGACGGAGCGCCCGCCGTACTGCGCCGGCCAGTACCATCGCACGCCGACCAGCCGTTCCAGGAAGTCCGCTACGGCCCAGGCAGTGCCATCAGTTGCCCTTGCCACAGGCAGCGCCTGCGTGCTGCCCACGAGAAAGACGCGGTTCGGGGCGGTCTTGACGACAAACCCCTCGGCCGGGATCTTCTCCGCATCGATGCCCGCCTTGCGCGTTTCGTCGCAGTCGCCGATCACGATGGCAGGCCGGGCGGCCGCCGGAGGCTGGTCAACCAGTTCGAACGTGACCCCGGTGGCAAGCCGGACCGCTTCAACCAATTCGTCCACCAACCCCTTGAGCAGCGGTGGACGATCACCGCGCCTCTTCGGCTCAAACTTCTCTCTCCCCTTCGGGTCGGTCACATAGACCACCGCCAGCGCCTGCCCGTCGCGCACGAGTTCGACGGGCGGATGCGCCGGCGCCTTCAGCCAGGTCACGGGCGTCAGGTCGCGGGGCTTGAGTTCATCTCCGGCCAGCACCGGCAACGCCATCGTGGCCGCCAGGGCCGAAAAGATGATGAGTCGTTTCATGTGTTACCTCGCTCTTTGGCTTATTCCAGCCCGACCCATTTGCGAGGCAATGAGGCCGGGATCGCGGGGCGGTTGGTTATCTCGCTGCCTTTGGCCCAGCGGGGCCCCGGGCGGGGGAACTGCCAGGTGTCGCCGAGTTCGATGGCGCCCAGGTCCGGGGCCTTGCCGCGGGCCTGGTGAAAGTAATCCGTGCCAGCGGTGCCGGCGTCCACAGCGGGCCCGTCCGCACGAAGGCTAAAGTCCATCGGCTTCATGGATGCGAAGGGCGAGCCCTCGTGGTGGATCATCTCGGGTATGTGTTTGGGATCGACCTTGGCCCCGCAGTAGAGGTTGTGGCGGCCGAAAACAAGGCCCGGCGCACTGAAGTTCTGCGATCGGGCGAGATAGAAGATGTTGTTCTCCAGGACCATGTTCTCATAGCGGTGGCCGCCGACCCACCAGAGACCGATCGACTGGCCCCGCGTGTTGACCATGGTGTTGTGGACGATACGTACGCCCTGGGTCGGCAGACCGCTGCCCCAGGGGCTGCCCCCCTTGAACAGCCCGCACCACTCCAGACCGTTCTCTGGCGAGACGTAGAGGATGTTGTGGTCGACGGTCAGTCCCCCGCCCATGACCGGCGACAGGGCCAGCAGACACAGGCCGTCCACGATGACGTTGTGATGCACGCGGAGGTTCATCGGCGTGGTGCTGTCGAACTCGATGGAGTCGTCGCCGCAGTTCTGGATAAGGTTGTAGGCGATCTCGCTGGCGTCGGCCGGCGCGGTGGTGCCGTTGCCCCGCGGCTCCAAGAGGTCGTTGGCCGAGTCGTACATCCAGTTGTGGCGGACGGTCGACCGCGGCCCACCGTAGTTCATGAACACTGCCGCAAGGTTGCTGTGGTACAGCCCACTCCAGTACTTCGGGCACCATTTGTAGGCGGGGCAGCAACCGAACTCGCAATACTCCACCGTCAGGCCGCGAGAAGTGCGGTTGGCGCCACCGATCGGGGGTTCGCCGCGCGGCGGAACCTTTACCTCGTCGGGCTGACAAACGCCCATGTGCGCCCCGCTCATGTAGCAGTCGCGGACCGTCACTTCATTGCCGTGGACGACCACCGCGGCCCCCGCGCCCATGTGCAGCCGGAGGCCCTCGATGACCACATGGTCGGCCCGCACGACGATGTTGGCCAGCGTCCTGGAGAACAGGTGCCCGCTGCCGGGGACCCAGAAGCCGGTGTCCGGGTTGCAGTAGGGCTCTTTGGAGAACTCCGGCTCGGCAGTCGAGTGGCCGCCGGGGCGGCTGATTCCGATGGCCGCCGCGTTAGGGTCGGCCCCGCGCTCCAGGCGAACGTAGAGGGACCCGTCTTGCCAGGCGAAGCCCTCCGGTGCGCAGGGCTGGAGGGCGTTCTTGTAGAGGTTGGGGAACTGGAACTGCTTCAGGTGCGCCAGGTTCCCGTAGTTGACGAGGTTCCGCGCGCCGGCCATCGCCCACCACACGCGGTGCGGCACGGGAGCCCGGTACAGGTCCCCCTCGACGAGTTCGAATTTCAACTTCCCCTGGTCGGGCGGAACAGCGCCGCTGAGTGTGGCGGCCCCGCCATTGGCGGCCCGTAACGTGATGGGCTTCCCTGGCGTTCCGCCGCGGGTGATCACGAGGCTCTGGTAGTACACGCCGTCCTTCAGGACGATCGTGTCGCCCGGCGCGGCCGCGTCGAGTGCTTTCTGGATGTCGTCGGCGGGAGTCAGTTGAAGTTCCGCGCCGGCCGACGTCGAAAACGCCATCGCAGCCGCCAATGCCGAAAAGGCAATGAGTCGTTTCACGGCTTGTCTCCTTGCGGTCGATTACTGTCCTTTCCGCCAAGCATCCAGTTCGCCCGGTTTGCAGAAGCCCACCGACCATGCATCTCCGTTGAGGGAGCCGATGGGGAATTGCATCTCGTCGCCGTTGAAGGTCACCGGCTGCGGCGGGATGAAGGCGAAGGCCAGGTGCCACTTGGCGCCGGGGAATGCCAGTTCGGCGGCGGCGATCTTAAGGTTCGTGCCGGGTTTCGCCTCGACCTCCTTGCCGCTGGCACCCACCGCGATGACCCGTGCCCAGGTGGGCGGCCCCTGAGGCGAGACCCACCGGCCCGGCACCGTGAAGTACGTCGGATCGAACTGCGTCCATCCGGCATCCATGCGCACGGTGATGCGGTCTGCGCCGAAGCCGACATGATACCGGCAGCGATCATAGGCGTGGGCCACGAGACTGGCCGGTGCCTCGCTCGGCCAGGTGAAGGCGTGCGTCGTGCCTTCTGAGAGCAGCGGTTTCGCCCCGTCGGAAAAGGTGAACAGCGGACTGTCTTCCAGACGCACGGTATCGTCGTCGTCCGCCAGGAAGCGGGTCAGCCCGTGGAACATGTCCATCTTCAGCGTGTATCGCGGCCCATGAACCAGGTAAACGTTCGGTTTGGGGTGCTGGTACACGTACTCCAGTGTCGGGCCGACCGCGATGTTAACCGGCAGGGCCGCCGTGCGAACCTCCTCCTTCTCCGTGCGATAGATGACGCGATAGGGGACAAGACGCAGGCCCGCGGCGGCATCCTTGCCGGCGAGAAACGCCACAGTCACCTGCGTCGTCGCCCCCGGCGGCACGGGTCCGAATCGCGGGACGGCCGGCTCGATGGCCGCTCCGGCGGGAAGGTCAAACGCGAGCGTGCCGCTGACAGTCTCGCGCAGGGTGTTGTTCAGCGTGAAGGTCATTGTGCGGCACCCCTCGCGCGCCACACGGGCGACCGCAGGACTGATCGCAACAGCGAATGGACACTCGGCCTCGCGCCCCGCGGCCTGCCCCCCGGCGTCGGCCACGGTGCCTAAGACCACGTACCCGCTGTCCAACTTGGCCGGGGCTGTCTGTCCATTCAGCGTCACGGCGCCCCCCGTGCCGGGGATGCTGAAGCCGGTCAGCCCGCCGCGCGCCGCCACCGTGCCATCCTTGCGCACGCGAAGGTAGCCGTAACCCTTGAACGCTACGCGCGTGCGCGGGTCGAGTGCGGAAACCAAGACGTGAACAGGCGTGTCTTTCTGCGGCCCGAAGGAGACGGCCGCATAGTCGGCGTATTCGGCGGCATCCACGCGCACCAGTATGGCATTGTCGGATTGCGCCAATTCGGTAACCGCGGTGATCTGCGGTTTGGCCGCGTTGGCAAACGGCTCGTGTGTGGCGGCGAAGACCGTCTGCCGGACGCCTGCCCGCCGCGCGATCAGCATCCCCAGCGGGTCAAACGTGCGTTTCGCCGATCTTCCCAGTTCGATGCCGGAGATGCCGCACGTGACCAGCGTCTTCGGTTCAGCGGCCATGGTGACGCGCACGGCGGCGGTGTGATCATACCACTCGGGGCCGAACTTCCCCTTCCGGCTACCCGGCTGCTCTTTGATGACAAAGTCCAGCGCCCACGGCTGGTCGGTGGTCATCGCCTGCCGGTCGCTGACCAGCCAGAAGCGTCTGTCCAACGCATTCGACGGCCTGAACGCCTCGGGGTGCGCGGGCCGCGGCGCGCCGAAACTGTGCAGCAGGTAGTCATAGACGCGCGGCGTCGGGCTGGCCGCCTGAAAGACGTCGAGGAGGTATTCGCGGGTGAGCAGGAGCGAACGCGTCTGCTCTACCTTCTCGAAGACGCCGGTGGCAGAGACGGCCAGGTACTTTACCTCCGGCGTGAAATCATGTCGAACGCCGGAGGGCTGCGCGTCCCGCGTATCCCCTTCATCGACCATGAGCGTATTATGGGCGATGGTGTTGCGCGTCCAGCCGATGTCGGCATTCTCGTACTGGATCGCGTTGTAGTCCGGGTACAGCAGCCGGCCTGCGCCGTGGAAGGTAAGGCGGAACTTGTCGCGATGGTCGTGGCCGTAGCCCTGGGTCATGAGTTGGAACACCACCGGCACGTCGCTGTTCCAGTAGGCCGGGGATTCCTCCGCTCGCAAGATCGCCAGCCCGTAGTCGGGCCAGATTCTCGAGGACACGGAGGGGAACTTGATCTTCTCGGGCAGCGGGCACCGGTCGATGAGCGTGGGTTTGTAGTCCGGGATCATCTCGACAAACGGCGCCAGGCGCGGGTCGCCGGAAGCGTTGTACGCCGCGATGAGGGCTTTGGTGATATCGATCCCAGGGCCGGCCGGGTTGACCAGGAACAGATCGCCATTGGTATTGGTGGCGCCGTCGCCGTAGGTGGCGACGCGGATCTGTCCCGCGCCGTAGCCGGTGCGCTCGATGGGGTAGGCCGTGTCGACATAATAGTCCATCAGCCCCTTGGGGCTGCCGCCGCCCGGCGCTTTGGCGGTCCACCAGTCCTTGCCGTCATACAACGCGCGATAACGGGAGACCATGGCCATGCAATAGAGATCAGTATGGGCGATGGGGTATGTGGGGGCTTCGTGCCAGGGGCCGCCGTCCTTCAGCAGGTGGTTGAGCACCGGGAAATACCCGCCGATCCTGGATTCGGGCTTGCGATAGAAGCCCCAATCGGTCAACTCCCGCTCCTGAATGGCCAGCCCGGCAAATGCAACGATGGCAGTGGGTTTGAACACCAGGTTGGGCGTCTGCGTCCAGCGGTCCATACAGCGCATCTTGAAATGCATAAAGGCGCTGATGCCCTCCTGAATCTCCGTGCGCGCCGCCGGCTCCAGTCCGGTGTACGCCCAGTCGAATCCGATGTACGGGCTGAAATCCGTGTCGTAGAAGACATCGCTCAGGTGGGGCACCCCGCCCCGGAAGAATCCCGGGTTATCGAGCGCGCCGCGTGCGCGCTTCGTCGTTCCGGCGTTGGCTCCAAACTTCCCCAGCAACCATTTCTGTGCGATGGGCACATAGGCCGGGTCGCCGTCCAGCGCGTACAGGAACGCTGCCGCAAAGCCGTCGCCCTTGCGAGCGCTGCCCTGAATGCGCGTGTAATCCGCCTTTGCCCACTCCTGGGCGGCAATAAGTTGGCGGATGCGAGCCCGCTCCCTCTCTGGCATGAAGAAGGGGCGCCCGTTGGCGGGGGCATCGTCGGCCAGCGCCGGGACCATGGATCCGCAGAGCACCATCAGGATCAGCCTGCTGATCAACATGGGCTGCTTCCTTCTGGTTCCTGACCTCGTTTCATCGCCCGTGTGCTCTTGGATCTGATCGGGGGCGCCTCATGGCTGAGCAATGGCGCGGAACTGCTCGGCTTGCTCCTTCCCGATCGCGCCGATGGGGCCTGCTTTGGGGTCCATGTTAGGACCCACATCCAGTGTCACAGCACCGCCCTGGGCGACAACCACCGTGAACCATGAGCGCCACCGTTCGGGTGGTTGCCGGACATTCCGTGCTCCCCAGGATGAGCCGAGGAACGTAAGCGCATGCCACTGCGAACCGTTGACCCATCGCGACGTGGGCACGACGTTGAACGGGTCATTCAATTCCCCCGCGGTGTAGTCTTCGGCCTGAGTGTGACGCTTCAAGGTGATGCCAGGATTGAACGTGACGATGGCCTTGGGGTTGCCGCGTTTGACGGCATCGGCATAGAGGCGCGCGATATCCTCGTTGAAATGGATGTGCTGGTAGCCGCCATCGAACCACCAGCCTGAGACCTTGTCGCCGTAGCGCGCGGACCATTCGTGGATGACCTCGGCCCACTGCTTGGCGAAGGCCAGGTCGATGGGCTGGTCTTTCCGGCCTTGTGGAAGGCCGAACGCCTTTTGCGCGCGGGCATCGCCGTTCGGTGTCTGGCACGGCAAATACAGCATCAGGCGGATGCCCCTGGCTCGCAGGGTGCGCTCCAGGTCGAGCGGCAGGTCGCGCTGCGAGCAGCGCTCGCCGGGCTGGTAGCCGGTGATGCGGTCATAAACGGCGTTGGGGGCATTGAACCAGCCGGAATTCTGGCCAAGCGTGAGCACGAAGTATTTCGCGCCCATCCATTCCAGTTGCTTCGCGAGTGCCTCGACATCGAATTCCTTGACCTTGGCAAGAGCCCCGGCGTTGCCGGGCAGAAAGTGCATGAACGCGCCGATGCGCGCATCTTTGAGCCAGTCTGACGGCGACGGTTGTTCTGCCGACGACGCGCTGTTCATGATCGCTCCAAGGATAAAGACGAGTTGAACCAGTCGTTTGTACACGCCATGACTCCCTACGAGGAGGCTTGCATGGTTCTCGTTTCCGGTCTCAACCGGCGTTGCGATTCACGAGTCATCTGGCCTCCACCTGGAGCCAGCCGCAGCGCAGGTGCGATGCCCACGGCGGCCTCATCGGAGGCGCCCAGTAGTAGTCGCTCGCCCGGTCCTTCTTCTCGCGTGGCGCGCGCTGCCGTTCGAACTGGACCTCCACGGTTTTCGCCTCCCCTGCCGCGATGCCCAGCGCCCCGGCCGGGCACTTCACCACAACCGTCCACACGCCATCCGCGTACGTATTGCTCACCAGCGCCGGCTCCAGCGGACCATCGACCATCCCTTCACCGTTGACGGTAAGGCATCGCTGCGGGTCCTGGCGCAACGTCCCCGGCGGGGCAAACCACGGTCTTACTTGACCGCCTACGACAGGGGGGCTTTCCAGGGGCTCTCCCTTGGCCACGAGGACCAAGCGGTCCGTTATCAGCGGCCCGGTCGGCTCGGCCGCCTCGAACCGTACGAGCAGATCGCCCCCGCAGCGAGCGAGCCGCACCCGGGTCTCCAAGTCGGGCACCCTTCCGTAGTTCCCCTGCACCAGCGTCGCCGCCGGCAGCGCCTGCCAGGTAGCGGCGTCGGCGGGAACCGCCGCCACGGCGGCCACCTTGTAAGACGGCGCCTTCCCCAGCCACTGGTGGGCGAGGTCCGCTTCCTTAAAGAAGGGCGCGAACCCCTCCTGCATCCAGACGACGCGGCGGCGGTAGATGTTGGTCTCGTCCTTCGGGCACGCCGCCAGCGCCTCCTGCACGAGATTCTTCAACGTGCTGATGACCTGCGGCGTGTACGTCTCCCCGTACATCTGCTCCGGCGGGATGTAGCACTCATCGAACTGCCGGCTCCACCGGACGTTCTCATACCGATCTGTGACCATCGCGTAGACTTTCTCCATCGTCTTGCCGGCCGGGCCGAACAAGGTCGTGCACTGGTCGCGCAGGAGTGCGTCAACATCGGCATTGCGGTCCCACATCAGGCGGTGCCAGAGCCAGCACATGACCATCTCGTACTGCGGCGGATTGCCGCCGGGACAGACGAATTCGCCCGAGGAGATGGCATACGTGTCCTGGAGCCATTTCTGAAGATTATGCGGGAAGAAGAGCGGCGCTTCCGTCCACTCCGCCGGCCAGCAGGAAAAGTTCCAGACGTACAGCCGCTCGCGCTTGCCGCCGACCTTCTTGCTCCAATCCCGCAGCAGTTGCAGGTTCCGCTCGTGCCAGTACGGCTGGCTGCCCATGGTGGTGGACCACATCATGCACACCTGGATGTCCATGTTGTCGGGAAGGGGAAAATCGGGCGGCAGCATGTGCCCCTCGTAGGCCAGCATGCCGAGGCGCTTATCCGGCCATCGCTTGGCGATCTCGGCGGCAAACTCCACGCCGTGCCGGAAAATGAGGTTCGAGTTTATCCCGAAGCGGCCACGCTCGCGCTGGTACTGCGGTTTGCAGCGGTCGCACTGGCACTGACCCTTGTAGTCCCAGAGGTCCGCCGGCTCGAATGCAATCCACTTGGGCCCGGGGTGGCCGTGTTCGCCGAACCAGCCGCCTTTCCCATCATAGACATCCTGCGTCACCTGCACCCGTGCGCTCAAGACGCCGGGATGCGAGTAGCACGGGTACATTCGGTCGCGCGTGCCGTCCGCCTTCAGCGCGGCCCAGTCGGGGTTGTCGCTGAAGAACTTCTTCCCGAACCACCTGTCTGTATGGTTGATGCCGGCGAAGCCTGTGCCGGAGCCGGAACCGACGCCTTCGCGCGTCACCCGCATAAAGGCCGCCCGGTCGATCCAGGTCTCGAACGCGCAAGCGCGGAAGGGGAAATCCGGCGCCAGTTCCAGTTTGTAGCCAGGCGGCACCGTGAGGGTCTTGACGACCGGCGTCACGATGCCCAAATCCGGGTCCTTCGGGACGTGAATGAAAAAGCGGTAGCCGACGATGCGCTCCAGAAACTCGTACACCCCGTGCAGTGTCCCACGGTCGATTTCCTGGCGGCTATTGTCCGTCCCCGCAGGCTTCACCTCTCCCAGGATGGCCACGCCGCGCGCGAATGTGACGATGCTCAGGCCCTCCGGTTTCGTCGGCGGCGTCAACTGATACTGCTGGCTGAGCGCGCTACGGCCCACCAGCAGGAGCGTGCCCGCCGCCGGCGCCTTGGCGGCCGGCACGATCTCCAGGCGTGCGCCGGTGGCCTTCTCGATGAACGCCTGCAACTCCTCGGCTGCGTCCATCTGCATCATCGCCGAGTCTCTCTTCGTTTTGGCATCCCGCTTCGCAAGCGGAATGGCGATAGGTTGGTCGGCGACCACTATGGTGGCCGCCGGTTTGCCGTCCTTCACTAGCGTGACGGGCTCGGCCGCCGGCGAGGCGCCCGCCAGCGCAAGCAGGCACACCATGAGCGCCATCGGCAACCTGATACGCATGGCCGCCACCTCTCTCTTCTCTGCAGGGTCCTACTGATATGCACAGCACGCAGCCACTTTGCGTTTTCACGGGTCAACCGCTTCTTGCCGCTGCCGGCGGGCCGACGGCCGGCATGGGTTTGACTCTATCTTGGACGGCTAGCGCCTGTCAAGCGGCTCGGCGCTCTGGGTGCGTGAAATCTCCTTCGGCCATTTTTCGCTTTTCTTTTTGGGCTGTTGGGGTATAAGTGTTATCGCTTATGCTAAGACCCGCCCAGACAAGCACGGATCGGCGACGGATGGAGAGGCGGCTGG
>Ga0315294_10004398_pt1 | contig 15366 bp, 7 predicted proteins | sample YL17G13_40_MG_FD_203626 | JGI IMG/M metagenome (GOLD analysis project Ga0315294, IMG submission 203626) | Sediment microbial communities from Yellowstone Lake, YNP, Wyoming, USA - YL17G13_40 | ecosystem: Environmental > Aquatic > Freshwater > Lake > Sediment | place: USA: Wyoming | collected... | reverse complement strand
GGGAACAAAAACCCGACAAAGTCCCTTACTAATATCAACGTAATAATTAAAATGACATCCCCGTTCGGGCGGCGCTTAGGCCGCCCGCAGCCCCCGGGGAACCAGTCCCGGGGCCCCCCTCCGCTACCGGGGCTTGAGGGCGGCCTAAGCGCCGCCCATACATTGTCGCTTTATTTATTGCGTTTGTATTAGTATTTTTTTTGGCTGAATAATTATCCCCTAAAAACAACTGCATATCATAAGTCTAAACCCCCGGTTCTTTGCTTGAATAAAAGAGATCCATAAGGATACTTGAAGCAATTTTTGGGCGGAGCCCTAGTTGAAAAAAATGGCGAAATCGCATATAAATACATCGCTGGCCGGAGTGGCGGAACTGGCAGACGCGCTGGACTCAAAATCCAGTCCGGGGCGACTCGGGTGTGGGTTCGATTCCCTCCTCCGGCATACCGTATTTCCCTTGATTTTTTGTCACTTGCGAGATCCTAAGGCCCTTTCTTATCCTACGACTTCAGACGGCTAAAGACAACGATAAACAGCATTTTTTGCACAGATTTGTCACAAATCAGGCGCATCGGGGCCGGGACTATCTTAAGCGATATGGCCCTCAATTTGTCTGCGCGGGGCGGAGTCTACAAGGGTGTTAGTTGACTCACCCCTCCCTCGGTGTTATTCTTTGGCTAGGTGATCTGAAGGGAGAGGGCCATGAAATGCGCCAAATGTCTGACAGACAATCCTGATACGTCCCGCTTTTGCGCGAGTTGCGGGACCGAGCTTTTTCCTTCTGCGGATCTCGACGCCGCAAAAACGATGACCAGGCCACCCGGCCGAAAAGCGTTCGCTAAAGGAACGACCTTAGCCGGGAAGTACACGATTTTGGCCGAACTGGGTAAAGGAGGCATGGGCGATGTCTACCTTGCCGAGGACACTTCTCTCGACCGCAAGGTCGCCGTCAAGCTCTTGCCCGAAGAGATGTATCAGGATCCGACGGCCCGCAGCCGTTTTATCCGTGAGGCCAAGGCCGCCGCGGCTTTGGATCATCCCTATATCTGCAGCATCCATGAGGTCGGTGAAACGGAAAACAGGCTTTTTTTCGCCATGGAATACGTGCCGGGAAAGACGCTGCGCGACAGGATCTCGGAGGGGCCGCTGCCTCTAAAACAAGCGCTCCCTATCGCCGAGGAAATTACCGAAGCCCTTCAGGTCGCCCACGAAAAGGGGATGATTCACAGGGATATTAAACCGGCGAATATTATGTTAATGGAGAAGGGCCATGCCAAAGTAATGGACTTCGGTCTGGCCAAACAGGTGATGAGCGCCGGACAAGAGCGAGCGCTGGCTGATCTGACGGTGACGCTCACCGACGAAGGCATGGCTCCGGGGACGCCTGCCTACATGTCGCCGGAGCAGTTGCAGGGCAAGACCCTCGATCAGCGGTCGGATATCTTTTCTTTCGGCGTCGTGCTCTACGAAATGTTGAGCGGAGTCCATCCTTTTAAAAAGAAGACCGGACTGACAACCGTCAGCGCCATTTTAAGTGAGGATCCGCGGCCCATCGCCGAGCTCATCCAAGGCGTGCCCGATCCGCTCCAACAGATCATCGGCAAGCTGCTGGCCAAAGATCCAGGCCAGCGCTATCAGTCCATGAAGGATGTCCATGCAGACTTGAGGAGGATGCATGCGGATTTAGCGCCGGCTCCAAAAATATTGCAATTTCTTAAGCCCGTCCGGTTGGCCCTCACCGCGGTTGTCGTTGTCCTGGCCGTGATCGCCGCCGCCTGGCTGGCCAAAGTCCTTTTTTTCAAAACTCCGGCCAAAGCCCTGGCCTTTCAAGAACGCGACTGGATTCTGATCACGGACTTTGATAACCAGACGGGTGAACAGGTCTTCGACGGCTCGCTGACGACCGCTTTAACAGTCGGGATCCAGCAATCCCAGTATGTCAATGTTTTTCCCCCAAGCCGCATCCAGGAAACCTTGAAACGGATGCGCCGCACGGACGTGAAGAAGGTGGACGAGACGATCGGCCGAGAGATCGCCCTCCGGGAGGGGATCAAGGGTTTGTTGGCCTGCGGCATCAGCAAAGTCGGCGAAAATTATTCGTTGACGGCGAGAATTGTCGATCCGGATAAACAGACGGCGGTTTTCTCGGATTCGTCCCGGGCCAAGAGCAAAGAGGAAGTCTTGGAGAGCCTGGACGAGCTGGCCAGAAAAGTGCGCCAGGCGCTCGGCGAATCCATGGCCAGAATCTCCGAGCAGAGAATGAACCTCATCAGCGCCACGACCTCTTCTTTAGAGGCGTTGAAATACTACACGGGGTCTCGAGTTGCTTCCGGAGATACAACCTTTCAGCTTCTCAAACAGGCCATTGAGCAGGATCCTGATTTTGCCATGGCCCATGCGGAATTGGGCTTGAGATATTATTTCAGCGGGAACCGCGTGGATGGGGAAAAGCACTTCCAAAAAGCTCTCAGCCTGATGGACCGCCTGACGACGAGGGAGAAACTCTGGATTCGGGCTGTTGTCGAGGACTGGAGAGGCAATCGCGACCAGGGAATCCAGAATTATAAAGCCTACTTGGCCGAGTACCCCGATGACAGCGGGGCCTGGTATAGGCTGGGATATGCCTATTTGGTTTCAAGCCAGCAAGCTTTGGGCGTCGAAGCGTTCAAGAGAGTCATCGAAATAGACAAGGGTTCCGCCGGAGCATATATCAATATGGCGAGTTGTCTGAGTGTGCTGAAAAGAAATGAAGAGGCCTTGGCGAACTACCAGAAAGCTTTTAGCCTGAATCCCAATGAGGCCACGGGTATCTTCGTGAATAATGAATATGGATTCTTGCTGGTGAGAATGGGGAAAATCCAGGAGGCCCGGCAGACATTCGAAAACATGATTGCCCAACCAGACAACGCAAAAAAAGCCAAGGGCTATCGTTCGCGTGGCCTTCTCCAAATGTATCAAGGCCAGTATTCGACAGCTCAAGACAGCCTGAAAGAAGCCGTTATCCTGAACAAGACTCTTAAATCCAAGCTCAGCGAAATGCGCGATCGGCTCTTCTTAGCCATCAATTTTAACAGGAAAAAGCAGAACGAGGCTTTTGAAAAAGAGATGGCGGCGGTCAAAATGATCCAGAAAGAAATCAAAATGGATCCTACTTTCTTATACAAAATCGGCAAGATCTACGCCCGATTAAACAGGATCAAAGAAGCCGATCAGCTGCTCGCAAACCTAAAGTCTCGTATCGGCGATGTCCTGGCGACGTCCGCCATCGGCCGTAGCAATCAGACTGACCAGGCATCCTTTTACATGCTCAAGGGCGAGATCGCTTTGGCTCAACAGCAATTTGAGGAAGCCGCCAATTCCTTCGGAATGGCCGCCAACCTGAGAGGTATGATGCTCGAAGATAGTCTTGCCTTGGCTTATTTTAAAAGTGGAAGCCTGGACAAGTCGATCGAAAAATACCAGGAATTCGTTAAGACCGATGTCCTGGGCTATGAAGGACAGGAGCTGTGGATTCTCGCCCATTATCAACTCGGCTGGCTCTATGAACAGAAAGGGGAGTCGGCCGAAGCGGCAAAATACTACGAGCGTTTTCTCGATATCTGGAAAGACGCCGACCCCGGCATTCCCGAAGTTGAGGATGCCAAAAAGAGGCTGGCGAATCTGAAGAGCCACTGATTTTTTTGTCCAGTCTCCTCCGCCAGAATCCATTCTCCGATTGCGACTTCGTATCAGGTTTGAGTGCGGATCGGATTTTGCCCAGCCGCGTTATGAGATGCTTGAAGCGCTGGAAAGAGAATATGACAGAGAGAGAGCTTGATCGCTGGGCGGAATTGGAGGAGCGTAGGCTATTGACAGGGATTCGGCGCTTACGATAAAGTCATTTCGCTATGTCGATTCAATCAGCCCCGAATTTATTCTCCAATCCCCGCGTCCTGGATCGTGAAACCCCGGGATCATCGGAGGCCGCCTTATGATCTTCGAAGCCGGCCAAACCATCGCCCATTACCGTCTTCTCGAGAAGCTCGGCGAGGGCGGCATGGGGGTTGTCTGGAAAGCCCGGGACCTGAAGCTCGACCGAGACGTTGCCGTCAAGTTTCTGCCGGAAGGTTTCGCGGAAGATCCAGAACGGCGGGCTTTCTTCGAACGCGAAGCCAAGGCCGTCGCCGCCCTCAACCATCCCAACATTCTCACGATCTATTCGATCGCGGAAGCCGAGGGCGTCCACTTCTTTACCATGGAACTTGTGGAAGGAGAGGCGCTTTCGAAACTCGTCACTCCCGGCGGCGTCTCTTTCGACCGCTTTCTCAAGATCGCGATCCCGCTGGTCGACGCGGTCGCGGCCGCCCATGCCCGGGGGATCATCCATCGCGACCTGAAGCCGGGCAACGTCATGATCGACCGCCTCGGAAACGTGAAGGTCCTCGACTTCGGCCTTGCTCGGATTCTCAACCCGATCCCTTCGCCTGCGGATGGGGTGGTCACCAAGACGGTAACGCTCGAGACGAGCATCTCCGGGACGATCTGCTACATGTCCCCCGAGCAGCTCAGGGAGGAAGCGCTCGACCATCGCACCGATCTTTTCTCGCTTGGAATCCTCTTTTTCGAGCTGGCCGCGGGCGCGCATCCCTTCGCCGGCGAGACCGTGACCGAAGTCATGGCCGGCATCCTCAGGGACGAGCCGCGGTCGGCGCTCGAGCTGAATCCGCGGCTGCCCCGCCGGCTGGACCGGATTCTGCGGCACTGCCTCGAAAAGGACGCTCATTACCGGATGGCTTCGGCCCTCGACCTCCGCGACGAGCTGGATCAGTTGCGGCGCGAGGGAGGCGTGTCTCCTGCCTATGATATTCCCTCCATCGCTGTGCTGCCCTTCGTCGACATGAGCCGGGAGAGGGACCAAGCCTATTTTTGCGAGGGAATAGCCGAGGAGATCATCAATGCCCTGAGCCGGGTTCAAGGCTTACGGGTCGCATCGAGGACGGCGTCCTTCCAGTTCAGGGATACGGCGGTTGAGCTCAAAGAGATCGGCCACCGCCTTCGCGTCGAAACGCTCCTCGAGGGAAGCGTGCGCAAGTCAGGCAACCGGCTTCGGATCACCGCCCAGCTCGTCGACACCGAGCAGGGTTTTCATCTATGGTCGGAGTCTTTCGACCGCGAGTTAAAGGACATCTTTGAGATCCAAGATGAAATCGCGAAAAATATCGTCCGGGCCCTCCAGGTGACGCTCAGCCCGCAGGAACGGGGGGCGCTGAAGAAGTCTCCGACCCATCACGTTCAAGCCTACGACTATTACTTGCGGGGGCGGAGCTTTTACTACAAGTACGGTCGGCACGACATCGAATTCGCCTTGCAGCTCTTTGCCCGGGCGACCGAGCTGGACCTGGGATACGCCCTGGCCTATGCCGGGCTCGCCGACTGCTGGTCGTATATTTACCTCTACTCCGACCGCCGGGAGTCGGTGCGCGAACAGGCTATGTCTTCAGGCCGCCGTGCCGTTGAGCTGGCTCCAGATTCTGCCCAAACCCAGGCCTCCCATGCCCTGGCTTTGTCGATCAGCGGCCGCAAAGAGGAAGCGGAGACAGGATTCGAGACCGCGATCCGGCTCGATCCTGGACTTTTCGAGGCATGGTATTTTTATGCCCGCCACACCTTCGTCAACGGGGAACTCGAGAAGGCAGCGCGACTCTTCGAGGCCGCGATCCGAGTCCGGCCCGACGACTACCAGGCGCCGCTGCTCGTGGCCCAGATCTACGACACGCTGGGACGTCCTGACGATGGAATTGCTTCACGCCGCCGCGGCGTCGCTCTTGTGGAAGAACGTATCCAGCTCCATCCTGATGATGTCCGTGCCCTCTATATGGGCGCCAACGGCCTGGTCGCTCTTGGCGAGCGGGAGCTCGGCCTCGATTGGGCCCGCCGGGCGCAAAAAATCGCGCCCGATGAGCCCATGCTCCTCTACAACCTGGGGTGTATTTACTCCCTGGCGGGCGAGATCGACGAGGCGCTCGATTGTTTGGAAAGGGCCGTCGCCCACGGCCTTGCCCAGAAGGGTTGGTACTTGCATGACAGCAATCTCGATCCACTTCGGAAGCAGCCGCGCTTCCTGGCGTTGATGGAGAAACTGGAGTAGGATTCCATGAGGACAAACTTGAGACCGGGGGAAAGAAAATTTCTTGAAACACGGACGCATTGGGTCACGGTGATCGAGCCCTTTCTGCTCTTGTTTTTGGCTGTGATTATTTGCGTCATTTTGTTCTCTATTGTCCGGACAACAAGCGGCTTTATGACCGTCGTCCGCTGGATCGGCGGCATCTTCCTGGCGATCACCTTTTTCTACTTCCTTTACCGGGAATGGTACCGGCGGCGGGACATTTGGGCGGTGACCAACCTGAGGGTAATCGACGAGAAGGGTATTTTCAGCCTTTTTTCCAAGGAAAGCCCTCTGGAAAAAATCAACAACCTGTCTTATTACCAGTCTATGCTGGGACGGATCCTCCGGTATGGGGATGTGGAGATCCAGACCGCGGCCGAGGACGGGGCTACGATCTATAAAAAAGTCACCAACCCCAGGCTGCTGAAAGACACGATCGCCCGCTGCCGTGACGAATACAGCCGGGACGTGATGCGAATGGGCAAATCCGCCGCCCCGGACGCACCGGACAAAAAGCCTGCCTGAAGCAACTCAAAGCTCGAATATATTTCAGACTGAATTTCCGATTTTGCGAAATTGCTTTTTGTCGATAATTCTATTGACAAATTTCTTGATCGGGACTAATTTATAAACACCGTAAAAATTTGGAAGGAGGATCATTATGAAGAAAATTTTCATCGCCGCTTTTGTCGTATTTTTCTCATTAGGTTTAGCCGCAGGAACGGCTTTCGGCCAACTCACGCCAACAGGGAGGATCACCGGAAAGGTCGTGGATAACCAGGGGAATCCTCTTCCCGGCGTGACCGTCGAAGCGACCAACCCGAAGTTGGTCGGAATAGCCTCCACGGTTACCGATCTCAACGGAACGTTCCGTTTGATGGCCCTTCCGTCCGGCTACTTTCAGGTCACTTTTAAGATGCCCGGATTCAAGACGTTGATCAGAAAGGGCCTCTATCTGGAACTGTCCCAGACGATGGTCCTCAATGTCGCCCTTGAGCAGGCCGCCATCGAAGAGCAAATCACGGTCGTCGGCCAGTCTCCCTTGATCGATGTTAAAAGCACGGTCAAAGGCATGACCATGGTCAAAGAGATCTTTATGTCTCTTCCTCGGGGGAGGAATTTCGACTCGCTGATCAGCACCATCCCCGGCGTTCAGAACGAGAGCATCACGGCCGGCCTATCGGTCGACGGCGCCTCCGGGGCCGAGAACATGTGGTACGCCGACGGAGCGGACATCACGGACTTCCATTATGGAGACCGCGGCCAGAGCATCGTTCTCGAGCTTCTGGACGAGGTCAAGGTGACGGCCTCGGGCTACAACGCCGAGTACGGCGGCTCGATGGGCGGCGTCATCAACGTCATCACCAGGTCCGGAAGCAACGAGTTCCATGGCGAAATCCTGGGCTACTACGAGAACAACAGGCAGTACATGCAGGGGAAATCCCGGACCTTCCTCAGGCGGGATCCGTTCGGCGCCTACGTCTGGGAATACGTCAACTACGACGACCTGTACTACAACGGCGGGAAGGACCGGGATAAGTACGACCGGTACGAAGCCGTGTTCGGCATGGGCGGCTATATCATCAAGGACAAGCTGTGGTTCTACGGCTCGTTCAACCCGACCTACAACCAGACCGCGGCCCAGAGGGATTTCTCCCTGAGGAAAGGACCCTTCCAGACCTTCACGACGAAGAACAACGGCCTGGGAGCGTCGGTCCGGATCTCGGCCGCCCCACTCACCGGGCTTCGCCTCTCGGCCAGCTTCATCAACAGCTTCTCCAAATACCGGGGGGCCCTGCCCACCATCATCGGCAACGGGGTCTCCACTTACGAATGGGGGAAGGAAGGCTTCGACTACCCCAACCTCAGCGCCTCGCTGACCGCGGATTATTCCATTGGCAACAACCTCCTGATCAGCTACCGGGCCGGCTGGCACGAGCAGAATCAGAACAACCAACAGATCGCCCCTCCCGACGCTTCGACGTATTATTTCGCCAATACGAACTCGATGTTCGCCAACGATCCCTACTTTGTCGCCCATCCGGACTTGCTCCAGCTCACCGGCTGGACGAGCAGCACGCTGTACCAGGAGACGAAAAACTACCTGCGCGGGAAGATCGGCAACAACCTGGACGTATCGTTCTACCTCAACTGGATGGGCGAGCACGCCCTGAAGGCCGGCGTCGGCTATAACTACATTTATGAGGACCGCTTCACCGGCTATACCCACCCGCGCGTCTCGATCTATTGGGGCCAAACGACCAACGACCTGGAATTCGCCATCGGAGCCAAGGCCGATCCGTCGAGCCCCTATTACGGTAAGTACGGGTACTATCTTGTCCGGAGCTCGTTCACCTCTCCCTCCGGGAGCGTCTGGAACGTCAAGAGCAACAACCTATCGGTTTACCTCCAGGATTCCTGGACGATCAAGGACCGGCTGACCTTCAATATCGGCATCCGGGCCGAGAGCCAGTACATGCCGTCCTTTACGGACAACACGTCTTACGAGGGATGGTCAAAAAATCCTGTCAAGTTCGGTTTGGACGCTACGCTGGCCCCCCGAGTTGGGGTGAGCTATGACGTCTTCGGGGATTCCAGCCTGAAGATCTTCGCCAGCTACGGGATCTACTACGACCTGATGAAGCTCTATATGGGCCAGCTCACCTTCGGCGGCACGAAGCGCGTGGAGGATTACTACGCCCTCCAGGACCCGGATTGGACCAAGATCGCGGCGAGCGGCAAGATCGACGACGCGGCGAGCCAGAAAGCGGGCAATACGTACGCCGGGTCCATGGACTACCTGCCGCCTTCGCTGAACCGGGTCGATCCGGATATCAAACCGACCTCCCAGCGGGAGATCTCGTTCGGCGCAGAGAAAAAGCTGGGTGAGGACATCTCCCTGACCGCCCGCTTCGTCCAGAAGCACCTGATCCGGACGATCGAGGATGTCGGCGTCTACATCACGACGGTCAACCCGACGACCGGGACCGTAACGGTTTCCCAGGACTTCTGGGTCACCAATCCGGGTTACGGCGTCTCCCTGCCGATCTCCCAGGGCGGTAAGTTCATCGAGGACTACTGGTCCTGCCCGAAAGCGACGCGGGAATACTACGGCCTCAACATCTCGCTGGAGAAGAGGTTCAGCAACAACTGGCAGGGCGGGATCAACTACACCCTGAGCCGGGTCTCGGGGAACTATTCCGGCCTGGCTAGCTCCGACGAGGGCGGACGCCTCGGCCCGAGCGTCGAACAGGATTTCGACCGCTGGTTCATGGGATACGACGGCCAAGGCAAGGTGCTCGACGGCCCCCTCCCCCAGGACAGGACCCATTACTTCAAGGCCTTCGGTTCCTACACCTTCCCGTTCGGGCTGACCGTGGGGATCGTCGGCTACGGCCGGAGCGGCCTGCCCCAGACCACCAAGATCCTGTACAACTCCAAGTATTTCTACGTCAACGGCCGGGCGGACCTGGGCCGGCTGCCGTTCACCGCGTGGGCCGATGTCTACCTGGATTACGCCTTGAAGATCGGCAATAAATTGCGGGCCTCCATCAACCTCCAGGTCAACAACATCACCGACACCGACACGATCCAGAGCAAGGTCACCACCGCCGACAGACAGAGCTTCACGGGCTATACGACACAAATCTTGGACGGAACATTTGCCCGGGACTACATGTCCATCATCGCGTCGAGGGGCATCGCCCATCCGGCGTTCAATCAGTGGGAAACCAGATTCGCCCCCTGGTCGGCGCGTTTGGGTTTCAAGCTTTCCTTCTGATTACGCGCTCCGGCAACTGTTAACAAGAAAAGCCCGTCCTTCGGGGGAAGGACGGGCTTTTTTCTTGACTCTTTAGGGAAATGCCTTAAACTGGAACCTAAAGATTCTCTACGTCTCGCCATGGTTCGGCCGCTTCTCACAAGGAATTCCGCGAGTGAGCCTCGATGAATAATAAAAAGAAATTAAAACCCTTGACCGAAAAAAAGGCAGCTTCCCGAGAGGTTCAAAGCCCTGAATCCGGCGCTAGATCGGCATTGATATGGGGAGTCGCCGGGACGTTCGCCGCTCTGGGGCTCCTGGTCTATTTCGTGGTGATCGACCCGGGAAGACGCCAGGTCAGGTTCCCGGTTGCGCCCACATGTAATGTTCTTCTCATCACGCTCGACACCACCAGGGCCGATCATCTGGGCTGTTACGGCTATCCTCCGGCCAAGACGCCTCATCTCGACGGCCTGGTCGAAACCTTTTACCCTCGAGAAAACTTCGGCTGGTCGGAACTCGTCGGGCTGATCTCAGGCACCTGGAAATTTATCCACGCCCCTCGACCCGAGCTCTATGACCTGAAGAATGATCCCGAAGAAAGGAAGAACATGTACAATTTTTCAGCGAATAAAGCCGGCGAGTTAGCGGAAAAGCTGGAACGCGAACTTCTCCGTCTGAGTTCCGATCGTGAGGCCTCAGGCGAGCCGGCCACCGCCAGGACGAAAGACCTGGAAAAGCTCAGGTCTCTGGGTTACTTGAATTTCGCTCCGGCCAAGCCGGGTTCAGCTTTTCCCGATCCAAAAGAGAAAATAGACCTGCTCAGGCTGATTCAGCAGGCGCAAGCCTATGAGTTAGAAGAACGATACCCTGAGGCCGAGCGGTTCTACCGAAGGATCCTGGAGGACATCCCCGATTCTCCGGCTGGCTATATCAACCTGGCGATTGCCCAGGCAAGACAAAACAAATTCGACCAGGCCATCGAAACCCTGGGCCAAGGCATCGCCCGGATCCCGGATTCCGAGATTCTGCTGGTTCGCCTGGGCCACACTTATCTGGTCACGGGGAAATCCCAGGAAGCCTTGGAGACGATGGATAAGGTCCTGGCTTTAAACCCTCAAAACGTCGATGCCCTGACCGTCTGTGCCGGCATCCTGGATGCGACGGGCCGGAAGGATGCGGCCCGCTCTTATTACGAACGCGCCCTGGCCATTGAGCCGGAAAGCCGGCACTTGAGAATGAGCTATGCAGGGAATCTGGCTTCCAGCGGCAAATTGAGAGAAGCGATCAAAATTTACGAGACATTGATCGGCGATTTTCCAGAAGAACAGGCTTTCTATCAATACACCGGCATCGCTTGTTTTTACCTCGGCGAATTCGACCGGGCGATTTCTCTCCTTCAGCAAGCCGTAGCCAAAGGGCCGACGCCTGTCGGCTATTTCAATCTGGCCATGGCTTATGAAAAAAGCGGCAATCTCCAGCAAGCGGTAAAGTATTTCAAACTTTACCTGGAAAATTCCCGAGGTGAAAGCGAAGTCAGTGTCCGAAAGGCCAAGGCCGAGCTCGAAAACCTGGAAAAGAAACTGGGTCATTCGCTGTTTTAGCGGCGGTCACAAAGTTCCGGCCTTTTTTCCCATAATCCCAAATTTATCGATAAAAATGCCCGACGGGTCCTGTCGCGGTTCACCCCCGGCGCCCCTTCGCGGTCTATCTTGTTTATTCTCAGGCAGGAGGATGAGCGGCACCAAACGCTCGGGTCGGCGGCGGGCCCCCGAACCACGCCACCCTTCGGGCTGGGGCTCTTTATGTTGATTTAATAGAAAACCAAGCACGTATGGCTAATTAGCTGAACCTATCGGCGAATTTGGGATAATTTGACTCATTTCTTTTTTATAAGTCTTTGATTATAATAGCCGCTCGCTGAAAACCTATTTCCTAGAAAAAACATTGGAGAAAATCATGTCAAACTCGAGAAAACGCCTCAACAGAAGAGAGTTCATTTCGACGGCGCTGGCCGGCGCGGCCTCTGTGGGATTGTTGAATCGCCTCGCCCCGGCGAAGGATGTCCCGGGGACCGTGGCGCCTGTGTCCCAATCGCCATCCGGAAACAAGATGACCGAGCGCAAGCTGGGCAAGACGGGCATTGTCCTGCCCGTTGTCAGCATGGGCGTCATGAATGCCGATAATCCCGAGCTTGTGAAAAAGTCCTATGAACTCGGGATCCGGCATTTCGACACGGCCTTCGAGTACATGCGGGGCCGGAACGAGGAGATGCTGGGCAAAATCTTCACCGAGCTCAAGTGCAGGGATAAAGTCGTCATCGCCACCAAGATCCCCCCTCCGCGGCAGCGCGACGCTCAAAAGGCCAAAGAGGAATTCTTGAGGATGGCCGACACCAGCCTCAAGCGACTTCAGACGGACCATGTCGATATGATCTATATTCATGATGTCAGCGCGGTCGAAAATGTCCATCCTCCCGCTCTCATGGAAGCCTTGGCCCAACTCAAGAAAGAGGGAAAGGCCCGCTTTGTCGGCTTTTCCACCCATTCCAACATGGCGGCCTGCCTGAACGAAGCGGCCCGGACCGGCTTTCATGATGTCGTCCTGACCGCCTTCAATTATGCCCATGCCGGGAACAAAGAGCTTTCGGATGCGCTGGCGAATGCCGCGGCCAAGGGCCTCGGGCTCATCGCCATGAAAACACAGTGCAGCCAGTACTGGTACCGGGATGGCCTCTCCAACATCGAGCAGATGTATTATCAGGGGGCGATCATCCAGTCGGCCGTCCTGAAGTGGGTCTTAAGACATGATTTCATCACTACGGCGGTGCCCGGCTACACCACCTACGAGCAGTTGAACGAAGACGTGTCGGCGGGCTTGAACCTCGCTTTGAGCTCGGAAGAGAAGAAATTTTTGGACGACCGCAAGGTCAAACTGGCCATGGGATTCTACTGCCGGCAGTGCTCGCAATGTGCGAGCTCCTGCCCGAAGAACGCGGACATCCCGGCCTTGATGCGGACCCATATGTACGCGGCCTGCTACGGCAATTTTTATCAGGCCCGTGATACGTATGACGGGATATCGTCAGAGCGCGGGCTTGAGACCTGTGCTTCTTGCGACTCCTGCCGAGCCCGCTGCGTCCACAGCATTTCCATTCCCAAGAGAATCGATGAGCTGAAGGCTTTGTTTGGATGACGAAAGAGCGGCTGGTTTCCGTCGATGCCTTCCGCGGCCTGACGATCGCCGCCATGATCCTGGTCAACAATCCCGCCAGCTGGTCCTATGTCTATCTACCCCTCCGCCATGCCGAGTGGCACGGCTGGACGCCGACCGACCTCGTCTTCCCATTCTTTTTGTTCATCGTCGGGATCTCGCTGTCGCTCTCGTTTTCCCGGAGGATGGAAGCGGGACAGGCGGGGACAAGCCTTTATCTCAAGGTTTTCCAAAGGGCCCTGATGATTTTTGCCCTGGGGATCATCCTCCATCTATTCCCTCGGTTTCACGTGTCCACGCTCCGCATCCCCGGCGTTCTCCAGCGCATCGCCGTCTGTTTCCTGATCGGAGCATTGATCTATCTGAACACAAAGGCGAGGGGAAGGGTTGTCATTTCCTTGGTAATCCTTGCGGGATACTGGGCGCTGCTCAAATTTGTTCCGGTTCCCGGCCATGGGGCTGGAATCCTGGATTTCAAGGGAAATCTGTGCGGATATATCGATTCTAAGCTGCTGGCCGGCCACGTCTACAAGCCGGCCTTCGATCCGGAAGGCCTCCTGAGCACCTTGCCGGCGATCGTCACCGTCCTGCTGGGAACCTTGGCCGGGGATTGGCTGCGGTCCAATAAAACAATCTTCCGGAAGACGCTGACGTTTTTCCTGTCGGGGATTATCCTGACCGCGGCCGGGCTGCTGCTCCATCCCGTTTTCCCGATCAACAAGCAGCTCTGGACGAGCACGTACGTTCTTTTCTCGGCCGGCGCCGCCCTGATCGTTTTCGGGATCTGTTTTATCGTGATCGAGGAATTTCAGATCAAAAAATGGACCTATCCCTTTCTCGTCCTCGGAACAAACGCCATCACTGTTTTTGCCGGTTCGGCCTTGATGGTCAAGCTTCTCATGCTGATCAAAATTCCCGACGGCGGGAAAACAGTCTGGCCGGTGACATATCTCTATAATCATTTCCTGTCACCGGCCCTCGGTCCTTATCTAGGATCGCTGGCCTACCCGGTTTTTTTCATCGTTCTCTGGATCGCGATCATGCTTCCCTTGTACAGAAACAAGATTTTTATCAAGATTTGATGTCATGCAGCGCGAGAAACCAAAGGGGGCTTGGCAATCTCCTCGGGAGAATCATGAGGTCGCCACGTCGCTTCGCTCCTCGCGATGACATTGAATAGAATGCATTTTCATTCGTAGACAATCCAACCAAGCGCTTTTAAGAATTCCAGGTACTTGACCAGGGCATTGAAGTCCACGTCCCGGCCGGTTTCCGCGGCGACGGAGCTCCGGATCTTGACGACGGACCTTTTGCCGTTGATGTAGTTCAGGACGAATCGTCTCTGGCCCATGTCGAAATTGATAACTTTTAGCGCGTCCGGGTTCTTTTCCAGGTATTTTTTGTAGCGTTCGCTCGATTCCATCGAGAATTCCTTGCCTTTCACATCAGGATGAAGGGAAGGCACGACGTTCGCATACTGTTTTTCGAGCTTATCGGGGTCCGGCGGTTGGAGGTCGGCGACCTTTAGCTGTTTAGCCCGGAGCCGGCCGTAGGACAGAATTTGGCCGGAAAGGCTTTTGCCGTACATTTCCCATTGGGCCTTGTAATTGTTGACGAGTTGTCCGGCCGGCGTTGAGCCCGAATAGACGTCCTGGATGCTCATCACGGCCTCGGCTTCCCGCCCGCAGGCAAACTGGGCCAGATTCACGGCCCGGTTGACGGCGGCCGCCAGGGTTTTCGCATCGGCGGCGTTGATCGAGCGATAGGCGGCCGGAAGCTCTCTTTTGCCGACTCGGGCAAAGCCGAACGAGGTGACGGAATCCAGCAATCCCGGGAGCATTTCGTCGGTGCAGTTGGCCGCCGCCCAGGCCGTGGCCGCGCCGATGAAGGCCACCCGTTTCATTTCGGTGGGGTCGGCTTTATCGGGTGTATCGGTATCGGTGTGGTACCATTGGTCGGGCCAGGTGAAAAATTCGATCCCGGGCACGGCGACCATGGCGTTGTTGAAGCAGACATGGTCGCTCCCGCCGGTAGCCTGGTGCGTGAAGTAGCGAAAGGCGTCCTTGGAGCCGTTCTTTTCCCACATCGGACGGGGGAAATACTGACCTCCCATCCTGGCGCGGGGGGAGTCGTTGAGGTAGACGATGTCGTTGGTTCGCCAGACATAATTCATGATCGAATCCGCCAGGCCGTCCAGGTAGCTGGGCAGGTGGTTGGGACATTCGCTCATCGTGAAGATGCCATT
>Ga0315294_10004396_pt1 | contig 15373 bp, 17 predicted proteins | sample YL17G13_40_MG_FD_203626 | JGI IMG/M metagenome (GOLD analysis project Ga0315294, IMG submission 203626) | Sediment microbial communities from Yellowstone Lake, YNP, Wyoming, USA - YL17G13_40 | ecosystem: Environmental > Aquatic > Freshwater > Lake > Sediment | place: USA: Wyoming | collected... | reverse complement strand
AGCTAAAACGTATATATTTGTCATATTTAAAATCTTGTAACCGTTCACAGGTAAAAACGCTGTTTTCAACCCGAAAACGAGGTTCTTTGTTATTTTGGAAACTATTTTGGCATTATTTTGGTATCGTGGTCTCATAAAGTCGCCGTTTTTAAGTCAAAAGCGGGATTTTGACCCTGTGAACGGTTACAAAATCTTTGTATAGTCAGTTTATATAGAGAGCCCCTTACGAAAGACCCCTTAATAATATATACGAAATAAAACCACATAATGCCCAATGCGAGACAAATAAAATTTGCAGCGTCCGGTAAAATCCCAATAAACCGGGGCGGCAAAAGTACTTCACTCAAAACCCCCAAAACAAAATCAGTTGAATATAAAGTCCCCAACAAATGACGACTCTTCGAAAATATACGAATTAAAATTGGATGATGCCAAATGCGATGCAAATAAAATTCGCAGCGGCCGGCAAAAACAAAGAACCTGTTTCTGTAAAGACATATCTGTCTAAAAGTTTTTAAAAAATTTTCGGGATGCTTAAATAATTTAGTAGAACGCGGGGGACGGGAGAAAGAAAAAATACGCCAACACCGAAGACATTGCTTTCCCCGCCTATGCGAGGACAAGATTCTATCTTCTGTATTCTGAATTCTCTTCCTTAACCTGCCAGGAAACAGCATAAGTGGTGAAACAGTCCGGCAGAGGGGCATTCAGACTGTTGGATACAACAAACTCATATTCAGAATTCGGGTCAAGGTCGGTATAAATATGCTCGACGTTATCTACAGGGCTGTTACTGTAATCAATAAACCGACTTCGACCGTCAGCATCGATTGCCCATAATTGGAGCTGCAAATCCGCCCAGCTTTGCCAGGCTGGGGCAAAAGGATATTCGTTTTCATAAGCTCTGTTCCAAACGAGTGTTACTGAAACATAAGGCTTTTTGAACCCGTCTGTTTTGAAGTGATAAACCGTTTCGACAACATAATTAGGTTCAATTACGCCGACATTCCAGCCGGTTGAAGGTACATTGCCGTCCTGCTGCATACCGGCGGTAAGAACACCATAAGCCGCCAATCCATCCACCATTCCTGCGCCCTGTTTAAAATCAAGAGGATATTCATAGTCATCATCACTCTGCGGAAAACCCTTGTGCCAGCCTTCAAGTTTCCTGGCAGCGGTCATCAGAATCGACTTCATAACGCAGTTGCCAAAAACAGGGGATACCGCAAACAGCAGATTGGGGTCGGTTTTAGCTTTCTGGATAAGCAATGAAGAAACACCTGCAACAACAGGAACGGCAAAACTCGAATAGTCCCCGCTGGGCACAAAACCATCTTTAGAACCCGCAGCAGCAACAAGACAATTACCCGGTGCGACAATATCGGGCTTACATCGGCCATCAAGAGTAGGCCCTGCCGTCGAATGATTCGCATCAGGCAGGCTGAATTCCGAAAGGCTGTCTGCCGAATCAACCACGCCGACAGCAAGTATATTTGCACCTGCCGCCGGGTAAAGCGGTAAATCATACGCTGACGTTCCATTGCCGATAGCAGCTATTATCAGAAGGCCGAAATCCCCAGCCATTTTGTCTATACCCCTCGTCCACCAGTCCTCTGACGCCCAGCCAAGACTCATCGTAAGCAAATCAACCTCGGGCCATCTGCCCGAAAAAACATACTTAGCAAGAAAATGCCGAAACTCATAAATGTCAAGCCTGGCAGCAGGACAGGCGCCTTCATAGGAAAAACCGCCCAGAGATGCCAAAGACGCATTAGGCTCAAAACCTGCCAGTATCGATGCTATCGCGGTTGAATGAGCGGAAACTGACGCGCTTTCGGACTGGTCATCATAAAATTTTACAGCCAAATCCCTGAAACTACCGTGTGAAACGTCCGGCCTGTAATCATTCTGCGGTTTCGAACCAATATACGTATCGCTTCTGCAGACAAGGCCAATATCCAAGCCCCTGCCCGTAAGATTCGGGTCGATATCGGTGATTTTGTACACGCCGGCAACTTCGAGCGCCCCAGGCTGTACGGCTACAGCCATCGCCAGCGTCGTGCAAAACAACAGAATCAAGCCAAAATGTAAAAATCGACAAGCCAAAAAAGTTCCAAAAAAATCAAAAAAGAACCAAAAGCATTATATCATATTTTACTTAGTTTTTCCAGACTGCCCGGATTATTTTTTAAGTCTTTGTAATTACACGGCTAACGGCATAAATAAAGGCAATTTTGTACACTTGCCAAGCACGGCCGCAGTTGATATACTCTTTGAGCTGTTTCGGACTTTTGGCGTTCTGGATTAAGCAATATATTGGATTCGACAGGCTCACCACTTATGGAAGTACTTTTAAGCTCCGATAAAATCGCCGATTGTATTACCACGCTGGCCAATGAGATTGTTTTAAAGACAACCAAGGCCGACAAAATCGCTGTTATCGGCATCCGCAGCCGAGGTGAAATTCTTGCCAAACGTTTAAGCGACATATTATCCAAAAAGCTAAAAACCGAAATTCCCTGCGGCACTTTGGATATAACGCTCTACCGGGACGACATAAATAACCCTCAGGGTGAATCGCAGCCGGTTGTAAGAAGCACTGAAATCGGCTTCGATATCGACGACAAAATAATCATACTCGTCGATGACGTTCTGTACACAGGCAGAAGCATACGGGCGGCGATGGACGCGCTGATTGATTTTGGCAGACCAAAGGCAATCAGACTGGCAGTGCTTGTTGAAAGGACCGGAAGAGAACTGCCGATTTCGGCAGACTTTGCCGGTTTAAAAGTTGATTTGCCGGCCGAAAAAAATGTGCAGGCAAATTTTGTGGAGTCCGACGACAAAGACCGGGTAATTGTAATATGAAGAAAAAAGAATTTATCTGGAGGCGCAAGCACCTTCTTGGGCTGCGAAGCTTAAGCAGAGAAGAGATTGAATACATTCTTGACACTGCCGAGGGTTTTGAGGAGATAAGCACAAGAAGCATCAAAAAAGCACCTACTCTCCGCGGCAAGGTCGTAGTCAATCTGTTTTTTGAGGACAGCACAAGAACCAGAAACAGCTTCACGCTGGCAGCAAACAGATTAAGCGCCGATGTCATAGAATTTACCGAAAAAGTAAGTTCCACCCGCAAGGGTGAAACTCTGCTGGACACTGCAAGGAACCTCGAAGCAATGGGCATCGACATAGTCGTTATAAGACACAGCGCAGGAGGCGCTCCGAAATTCCTGAGCAAAAACATAAACGCCAGCATTGTCAATGCCGGCGACGGATACTGCGAACATCCGACACAGGGATTGCTTGATGTATATACCATCAGGAAGATACTAGGCAGCCTTGAAGGACTTAAAATAGCAATCGTAGGCGACATTGCTCATTCGCGCGTTGCCCGGAGCGATATATATGCAATGACAAAGTTAGGCGCTGAGGTAATTCTGGTCGGCCCGCCTACGCTGATGCCCGCAAAAATCGAACAGCTTCCGGTCAAAATAAGCTATTCGCTGGATGATGTTATCGGCCAGCTTGATGTAATCAATATGCTGCGAATCCAGTTTGAAAGACTGGGAGCAAATCCTTTCCCTTCAATAAAGGAATATTCGCACTACTTCGGTCTGACGGTCGAGAGAATGAAGAAGGTAAAACCCGATATTCTCGTTATGCATCCGGGGCCGATTAACAGAGGGCTGGAAATGGAGAGCGAGGTTGCCGACGGGCCAAACAGCGTAATCCTGCAGCAGGTAACCAACGGTCTTGCAGTGCGAATGGCAGTGCTGTTCCTCGTCAATCAAGGCGCGATGATGCGGCAGGAAATCAAAGACAAAAAAGAGAGGCTCGAAGAACAATGAGCAAAACTCTGCTTATAAAAAATGGTCATATAATCGACCCGGCCAATAAGATAAATCAAAAGGCCAATGTTTATGTCGTTGACGGCAAAATCGCCGAGGTGGGCAAGATTGAGCCGAAGGCCGATTTAGTCATTGATGCGGCAGGCAAACTTGTTCTGCCGGGGCTTATCGATATTCACGTTCATTTCCGCGAACCGGGCGATGAGGAAGAAGAAACAATCGCATCAGGCTCGGCTGCCGCTGTCGCGGGAGGATTCACATCGGTGGTATGTATGCCGAATACCGAGCCTGCAATCGACGATGCGACAAGCATCGAATACGTTCACAGAATGGGCAGACAGGCAAGAAAGACGCACGTCTATGTAATGGGAGCAATTACAAAAGACAGGGCCGGCGAACAGCTTAGCGAAATGGGATTTATGGCTCAGGCAGGCGCTGTCGGTTTTACCGACGATGGAAGCGGAGTGCAAAATGCAGCCGTGATGTTAAGGGCACTCAAATACGCATCAATGTTCAAAAATGTCGTCATAAGTCAGCACTGTCAGGATAATTCGCTTGCAGGAAACGGGGTAATGAACGCCAGCTATAATTCAACGGTGCTGGGACTGCCGGGAATAGACCCGCTTGCAGAAGAAATGATGTTATGGCGGGATATTCAGCTCGTCAGGAAAACCAATATGCGATACCATGTTCAGCACGTTTCAACGGCACGCTGTGTGGAGCTTATCCGACAAGCCAAAAAGGAAGGACTGCCGATAACCTGCGAAGTTGCGCCGCATCATCTGCTTTTGACCGATGACTCCTGCTGTGATTACGATACAAACTATAAAGTCAATCCGCCGTTGAGAACTGACGCAGATATCAAGGCAATAAAACAGGCGATAAAAGACGGCATAATCGACGCCCTTGCATCGGACCACGCACCGCACCTGAAAAGCGAAAAGGAGCTTGAATTTCTTGCAGCGCCGTTCGGAATTGCAAGCCTTGAATGTGCGCTCGGTTTATATATAAAGGCATTGATTGAGCCGAAAATAATAGATTGGCCGCAGCTTGTCGCCATAATGGCTGAAAGGCCTGCAAAAATAATCAGCGTCGATAAAGGCACACTTGGCAAAGGAAAACAGGCTGATATAACCATTATCGACCCTGATTGTGAATACAGAGTTGATGTTAATGAGTTCCGTTCAAAAAGCAAAAACTGTCCTTATGACGGCTGGAAACTGAAAGGCAAAGTCGAATACACAATCGTAGGCGGAGAAATAAGATACTCAGCACAGGAAAGTTAGCGTGCTGATAATCGACGGTTACAACTTGCTGCGGGCTGTGCAGAATCTAACAGAACAATCTTTTAATATAACCGATGTTCAGCTTTGTTCTATATTAAGCGAATATCTTTACAGAATAAAAAAGAAAGGCAGTATCGTTTTTGACGGCACAGGGCCGAGAGATAAGACGGCCTTTAATAATTTGTACAATCTGGAAGTTATTTTTTCAGGTTCCAGCCGCGAAGCTGATGATATTATTGAAAAACTGGTGCTCGAAGACACAGCACCAAAAAGGCTCATCGTCGTCAGCAGCGACAGACGAGTAAAGACGGCAGCAAATAAAAGAAAGGCAACCGCCGTTGATTCCATCGATTTCTGGATGGAGGCAATAAAAACGATTGAGAAAAAAAGGGAAAGAAACGTTGAACCGCTGGCGAAATTTACAGGTATAAGCGAGGTTGAAACAGAATACTGGCTGAAGGTTTTTGGACTTCTAAAATGAGGTAAAAATTTATGTAGTACTTTATTATTCTGCTAATTCCCATTTTTGGCTTAACAGCAATTTGTCGAACAGGAAAATGGAACTGGAAAATAGTAGAAAGTAGCCTATTTAACGCCCTCCTTTGGCTTGGCTGGTTTACAGCACTTATAGTAGCGGTGATCGGAATAATTACTTCGATATTTCAACATATCTGGAATAAATGAATAATAGAAGACGTTGGGACTGCTGAAAAAGTCCAATCTACCGGATAAGATGTTATACATCGCGCAAAAACCTGTCGCCGTACCGGCGAAGGCCAAACAAACCTTATATTTTTGATTTGTATTTTTTCCCTTTCTATTTTAATATCTGATATAAATCATATACTTATGAAAACAATAAAAAAACTTAAAAATCTGGATGTCGAAACAGCTGCCCCTCCTTCCAAAGCACATACATTAAGAGCCTTAATCATCGGCTCGTTGGCTAAAGGTACGACTATTATAAATAACCCCCTGCTCGGAGAAGACCAGCTAAATGTAATCAATTGCCTTAAGAAACTCGGGGTAAAAATAGAACAAACCGCCGATAAAATAACCGTAGAAGGCAGCGGCGGTAAATACAAGCCCATAGAAAGCGAATTGAACGTAGGCGAATCCGGAGTAGGAATGAACTTCCTATCCGCAGCAGCAAACCTTTCAGATAAGCCCGTTGTTATTGGCGGTTCAAAGAGACTTACGGAAAGGCCCATCGACGAAGTCATAAACGGAATGAGGCAGCTCGGCTGTAAAATAGACTATCTCCACAAGGAAGGCTTCCCACCTGTTAAAATTTATGGCGGAGGAATTCGAGGCGGACAGGCTGTAATAAAAGGCTCAAAAACCTCTCAATATTTCAGTGCAATTACAATTTCATCGCCTTATGCACAAATGAGCGTAACATTAAACTGCATTGATGAAATGACGGAAAAGCCCTACTTCGATATAAGTCTGCAAATGATGTCCGAGTTCGGCGTAAATGTGGTAAATAAAAATTACAAACAGATAATTATTCCCAGCGGGAAAAAATATTCCGGAAGAGAAATAACGGTTGAAGGCGATTACAGCAGCGCATCATTTTTTTTTCTTGCCGCTGCAATCTGCAAAAGCAAGGTAACTATCAGCGGACTGCGAACCGATACGAAACAGGGAGATAACGCTTTTTTAAATCTCATTGAAAAAATGGGCTGCAAGGTATCACAGACAAAAGATAAAATCTCTGTCGAGGGTGGAGAACTTGCCGCTATCGAGCAGGATATGAGCAATATTCCTGATTTGATGCCTCCTATGGCCATAGCGGCGGCCTTTGCCAGGGGCAGGTCTCAATTAACAAATATCGGTCATTTAAGACTTAAAGAATGCGACAGGCTGGCGGTTATGGCCTCTGAACTGAATAAAATGGGCGTATCAGCTGAATGTGATGAAAATTCACTGACAATAGAAGGTACCTGGCAGGCTCACGGTGCAAAAATAGACCCTCACAACGACCATAGGATAGCGATGAGCTTTGCGGCAGCAGGACTTGCTGTCGGCCAGCAGATTATCGAAAATGAAAACTGCGTGGCTAAATCTTTTCCGGATTTCTGGGAAAGATTTGAAGTTTTCTATAAATAAGTGTATATTTCCCTATAATCTGTTTAGAAGCGAGTAATAAAGATGTTAGGCTGTCATTTTGGAAGGATGTTTCAGGTAACCATTGCAGGCGGCTCATATCAGGACGGGCTGACCGCTGTGATACAGGGTCATCCGCCGGCTATGGCGATAACGGAGCAGGAAATCTACGGCGATTTGCTCTTGCGAAAGCCGGGAGCTGATGAATTAAGCTCGCCTCGAAAAGAACCGGATTTGCCGGTAATCTACACCGGCATTAACGCCGCCGATACCGTCGAGGGAGCGAAAAACAAAGGCCTTACAAACGGCACACCTCTGACAATTCTGATTCCGAATCTCGACAGGCACTTTATACACGTCAAGCAGTATCAGGACACGAACCGCACACCCCGGCCGGGACACGCTTCATACGCATCGTTTATAAAATACGGCCCCGCCGATGACGCTATTGGAGCAGGAATCTTTAGCGGAAGATATTCCTCAACAATCGTGGCTGCAGGCTTTGTCGCCAAAAAAGTCCTTCAAAAATGCGGTATTGAAGTTTTCGGCTATGTAAAGGAACTTGCATCGGTCCGCTGCGGTAATATTGACACTACAGAAGCCCTCAAGTATACGAAAAACTACAAAAAAATGCGGCGAGACCTTGACCCGTTTTATCAGGAAATCTACATAAAAGGCAGGATAGCAGACGAAATGCGTTTCCTTGAAAAAATAGCGGTCTTTGCAGAAATTGAAAAAGAAATCGACAAGATTCGTGACAAAACGCCGAAATCAAATCCTGAAAAAATAAAGGAAAAATACGGTGTTCACCATATTCTTAACTGCCCTGATATAGAAACGGCAGAGGAAATGGTAAAGGCCTGTAATAAAATTTCGGCAGGCGGCGATTCTGCTGGCGGCGTTGTGGAAGTTGTCGTCAGAGGCGTTCCTGTCGGGCTTGGAGAGCCGATATTTGACAAGCTTGACGGCGAGCTTGGAAAAATGCTCGGCATAGGAGCTGTAAAAGGTGTTGAAATCGGCGCGGGGTTTGCCGTAAAGGATATGACCGGCTCTCAAAACAACGACCAGATGCGAGTGGAAAAAGACAAAGTAGTATTTGAATCCAACAACGCCGGCGGCATAACCGGCGGATTATCAACAGGACAGGATATAATTATAAGACTTGCAGTAAAACCAACGCCGACAATAGACAAGCAGCAGCATACAATCGACAAATATACACTTGAAAATAAAATACTGGCTGCGATTACGCGGCGAGACCCGACAATCGTGGCGCGAATCTGGCCGGTAGCGGAAAACTATACTGCGATGATTATTCTGGATAACCTGCTGATGCACTACGGCTATCAGGCGGTAAAACAGAAATTTGAATAATAACAGGTCACAAAAAAGGCCGACATTAAGTCTGTTCGATACCTTTGCTATTTTTCGAATATCACTGTTTTACTTTAATAATCAACATCAAACTGTCCACTGTCGTCCACTATGTCCACTGTCGTCCACTGTTTCGTCAAGCCTACGTCAAGCGGCGCGAAATAGGGCTGGTGAAATTACCAAAGGTTAAAAATGACAGGCAATCCAGACCGACCGGCGGGCGTTCGTCGATTCTACGGCGTATAGGACGCTATAGCAAATACCCTACAAGATTTTATAAGCTATCCTTAACTGCGTTTTCTTCTCAACATCACCGCACCAAAGCCAAGCAGTAAAAGCGTTGCGGGTTCAGGCATAACAGGACCCCACACAGGCCCAAGCCCCATTCCAACCGGCTCGCTCCAGTCTGCGTGCTGTTCGACGTACGGGCCGTACAAAGAGAATCCTGCATCCATAATAGGTTGCCACCCACTATTTATGCCAAAGTAGTAAGTTCCCCCTTGAAGGGCTGGGCCGCTCCAATAGATTGTCTCGTAGTCTCCCTCGGGCGGCGGTGCGATATTTCCAAGAGGCGTATGATGCGGAAGATTCACAGGTTCTCTAATCTCAAAGTCGAATGTTGCATCCCAACCTTGAAGAGAATTTCCGCCACTATCAATGGCATGGCAGTAATCCAACGCCACAGCACCAGCTACCTGAAATGCCGTTATACTCTCACCGGGGTCAAGCACGACTTCGTAACAGTACCTCCAATGCATTGGACCACCCCATTCGTCGGCATTGGTCCCAACGTAATTCACATACGCTGACTGTGCCGGGGTACTTGCAATGAGCATTACAATACAAGCGGCGGATAGTACAAGTTTCGTTTTCATTTTCTTCTCCTTTTAAAAATCATTAACGTTAGCGTTTATTTACTTTTGATTTTACTTTTAAAATAAGATTGACAAGTTTGGCATAATTTACTTGGCCAAAAACTTTAAATACTCCATAAAGCTCATTGAACAAGGGAGACTTCAAAGCTGCATTGAGGCCTTTTCTACCATTTGTATCTATCGCTATATAATTTTGAATGCGCATTTGGAAACCTTTGTGTGGAATTATTTTTTTGATTTCTTTAGAATTGTAATCGAGGTCTTTATATCCGTGCAAGGCTATGTAGAGAGCAACAAGATTATCCTCAACCAACCAATTTCGCATTTTCTTCCTTCTCCGTTCTCCATTTATAACTATGACGTCATTATAGATATTTACTGATAAAAAGCAAGAAAAAAATACAGCCAATTATTGCCTTTTAAACTGCTGGAAGGTATAATACTAAGCTATGGAAAAAGGAGAAATCAAGCAGATTGGGGATTATATTAAAGACCTTGAGGAAGGTCTTTATGAATGGGACTATGACAGAATTGCTATGCAGACGGAATGGGCATACTTATACAAAATAATCCAGAGACTTATGGACGCAACATTCAAAACGAAAGACCAAGACCTGAAGCCTTTGTTGGCTTTTATGGAACTGAAGGCTCGGAAATGTAAGGAATGTATTGAGCAAAGGTTGGCAATGAATAATTAAATAAAAGAAAAAAGGGCTTAACTAAAGAGGTGTAATATGTATTACGTGCGTAAACATCGGGAAATGTCGGCGGGCGAAAAGAGAAAAGAGTTTATCGGCTATTGGATTAAAAAACTTATTGGATTGATAGCTGTCAGCCTATGCTTTTTTGTTTTATATATTGTGTTTAGATATAACGATATAAAAATTACGGGGTCTGAAGTAATAATAGGCTTACCAATTGCACTTTTTCTTATGTGGATGTTTACAGGACATTGACGCTGTTTCTGGCGCGTCAAAAAAAGTCTTGACAGACCGGCGATATTGCCGGATAATAGAGAATATGAAATCGTCAAAATCAAGTCTGTTGTTTAATCCAAAAAATTCAGGCGGGGAAAGCCTATTCGTAAGAACGGCTGCGCTTTTGACGAGCGTCATTAAACCCTGCCTGTTTTTTATGAATGGGATTTATTATGAAAACCATAGAAAACGAATCACAGGAAACCAAGAACACCCCTAAAGAGCCTAAACCTGCAAAGACCGACAAGGGCAAAGAGGTTGATTCAAAGGTATCGCCGGAAATTGTAAAGACCGATATAGGCAAAAAGGTAAAAAACAATCCCATAGAAGTTACAAATATTACAGGCGATAAGGCTTATCTCGATTCGATTCAAAAGGCTATGGGCGGCACAAATATTACAGTATATTTCACGTTTCCTTTGCGGGACGGATACTCTAAACCTTATTTAATCTTACCTTTTGCGGATACTCCTGGGGGGGCGGTCAAAACTGTTCTGCCTGGTGAACTTTCATTAAATCGAGACTGGAGTAAAATCGACCCGTTTAAGAATGAAAAACAAAGAAAGTTTATATCGTTTTTTACTAATCGGCCAGTAGAAGATACAGCGGTCTTACTATCCTTTTTGATTAGACGGTGCAATACTCAGAATCCTAAAGAACTTAAATGGCTCGAAATCGGTAATATCCTTAAAGACTTTGCCGAAGAAAACAAAATCACTCCTGAAATAATTATCCAGTATCCGGAAATGACTTTTGATAAATGGTCGAAGCAGGGCGGCAGCGCGTTTGGGGAAACAATACCATCGGTGAAACCGCTAAACCCTAAGATGTTTTCTAATTGTCCGAATTTAACATTATTAAGGAAAATAGACAACGATTGCACAGGAAAAGGCATTGACGGCGACAGTAACAAATTAAAACGACTGAAAGAATATCTGAATCGAAATGTTAAAAAAAATGAAGGCAAACAAGGCGCGCGGCCGGACACAGTCAATACACTACGCCTTATAGCCGAATCACTATATACTGAGGACGGTAAAATTAAAACACGCTTGCGGCCTATGTCTATGTTTTCTAAATGATTTAATCAAAATTGTTGCGACCAATGTTGCGACCAAAGACGCAAAATTAAAAACCTCAATAAAACCACGTCATACAGTCTATAAATAGCTTTTGTTGTTTTTGCATATAATTTTCAATAACAATTCTGCGACCAATTCTGCGTCTAAGTCTTTATCTGGTAAGGGTTTACACTTGACGGCGTATTCTGCTATATGGTAAAATGCGGTTAATATGAAAGATAAAAAAAATACATTTAAGGTGCTTGATATGAATGAGACAAGAACGGCGTTGACAATCGGTGTTATTGCTAAATCGCTTAATTGCCCGCTGCATAAGATTGAGTATCTCATACGCGCAAGGTCGATTCAGCCAGTTGAAAGAGCCGGACACTTGAGAATTTTTGCTCCTGAAGTTGTGAATGTTTTACGAAAAGAACTGGACGGTCGAAATGATAATTAAATCAGCGAAACAATCAGCGGCGGGCTGAAAGTTAGCTGCTAACTTTTATCTGCGTCGGATTTACGCGCAGAGAAACGGAGCTTAAAATGATTGATGGCACAAAGAAACTAAGACAAACTTATTTAACCCTTGTCGGAAACGAAATCATCGAACAAGCCTATAAACTAAAAATCTATAACCAGCCGTCGATGATTGCGCTTGACGAAAAAGAGAAGTCAATAAAAGCGGAACTTGTCGAAAAGCAAAAGAAGATTGACGGTTATCAAAATAGTCCGTCGCAGCCGGTTGCTAAGATGACAGAGAACACGATTGAGGGGCTGGCGAAAAAACGGATTGATGAAAACAAGTCAATCGACGACATCGAAACTCCGGCGATTGAAACTGAAAAAGAAAAACTTGAGCAGCAAAAGAGGATTTTACATCGCGCACTTGAGTTGATTCAAGAGGACAGGCGATGGTTAAAAATAAAACTGATTCGAGAGGGTTGTGAAAAGTTAGAACCTTATGCAAAAGGAATTTTTACTGAGGTTATCGAGGCTTGGGAAGCTGTCGAAAAGGCAGAAAAAAAACAGGAAGGATTTTTTGCTTTGCTGTCTTCTTGCGGATTCGATACAGGTCTGAGGCCGCGCGGCTGGAATAATTCAATGCCCTTCGAACTGGCTGCCTTATATGGTAGTGCGTCTGCGCCTTCACTGGCTTGGGGTCTGGAACAAAAGAGGGCTGAGTGTGATTTTCCTTTGGCCGGAAAAAACAGAAAAAGTGTTTAAAATTTTAAGGATTATAAAAATGGAACAACAACAAGTTGAACAAGCGGTATCGCAAGGCAGACTTTCAACGGCGGCGCGTAGTATGGCTAATTATTTTCGTTTTCAATGCGATGTTCATAACAGGACAGACAGGATATTAAGGGAAGAGCTTGAAAAAGAGCCGACTCGCGCAGACATCCAGCAGAATATTTCCGATAACCTAAAAGAGTTACGGGAATTGCACGCCGGTTTTGAGAATAGCAGCTTGCGGCGGCTTATAAAGCAATCGGAAGGCAAAACAAATAAATCAGGCGTTGTCGAAAAAAGGCTATTTACTCCAGCGGCAATATCGTCTGTTGATAATTTTCAAACTCGCGCTGAAGGCGGCAGCAAAAGTATTATCATTCAGGGATACGCTGCCTTGTATAATTCCCTAAGCGTCGATATGGGATTCTATGAGATTCTCGCGCCTGATGTCTTTGTAGATGTTCTGGCTACTTCACCGGACACCCGATTATTATTTAACCATAACGCCGATTTGATTTTATCGAGAAGAAATTTCGGATTAAAATTATTTTCAGATGACAAGGGTTTAGGTTTTATCGCTGAACTGATTGGCGATGACCCGTTAAGTTTAGCATTAGCCGCAAGGATAAAAAGAGGGATTGTTAATCAGTGTTCTTTTGCCTTTGTAGTGCCTGTCGGTGGTGATTCTTGGCAGTTTGCAAAAAATAAAAACGATAAAGATTTGCGCACGATACGAAAGATTACTGCTTTGCCGGACATTTCAATAGTCAGCTACCCAGCTTACGAAAAAACTTTTGTCAATGTCTTATCGGAGCGCACGGTTCAACAGATTGACGCTGAAAAAGCCGCTGCGGAGCTTCTCGAAGATATAAATGAAGAATACGACCAATTCATACAAAAAGAACGTCAGAAAAAAACCGAACTCGAAAGACAATACCGATATGCCGGTCGGATAATTAACCGTTGCAAGGCGGCTCTGGAAAATTAAAAAAAATGAGCGCGTAGCTCAGCGTTGCGACCCTGCCGCTTGGTTTAACCTAATTTGTCAGGCGGCAGGGATTATTAAAAAAAGTTTATAGGACAACGGTTTAAAAAAGTAAATTTGTGAATGATTCGATAATAAAAACTGAAACCGAAAAATTGTTGTGGGCGGCTTCCGATTGTGCGCATGCTATGTCGCTCAGCAGGTCTTTTTTTTATTCTCTTTACTCTGCCGGTCGAATCGCGCCTTTGCCGCTTGACGGTTTTGGGAAACGGAAACTTTGGCGCGCTGATGAATTGAAAAGTTGGGTAGAGCATAACTGTCCGTCGCGCGAACAATGGGGAAAAATCTGGAAGGCACAAAGGAAAGCTATATGAATGAAAATAATTATCTGATTAAACCTCTTGCGCTGATTCAGGATAACAGACTAACTCCCTTAGAGCAGGATTATCTTTGTTTGATAGCACAATTTGAAAAGGCTGGCGGGTGCATAGCAAGTAATAATTATTTTGCTAAGTTTTTTAAGGTTTGTCGGCAATCAGCACAGGGAAATATTAGCAAACTTAAATCAAAAGGATTTATCTCTTGTTCGGAAACAAAACAAGGTGGAAAAACCATTGAACGGAACATTAAAATAATTGACAACGATAGCAGGAATGTCCTGCTAACAGATAGCAGGGAACGCCTGCCAATGGTTAGCAGGAAATCGCCGGCAGGGTTAGCAGGAAACTCCGACAAGGTTGGCAGGAAATCGCCGACCCCTAAATTAGATACTACATTAAATATTAAATTAAATACTAAAAAGTATAGTCCGGCTTCGCCGGAAATCAGGCTTTCAGAACTTCTTTTGTCTGAAATTCTTAAACGTAAACCGGACTACCGAAAGCCGGACTTGCAAAAATGGGCGCGGGAAATTGATTTGATGATTTGCAGGGAACATCGAACGCCTGAGAACATCGAGAAAGTTATTTTGTGGGCGCAAGCCGACAGCGGCAACGGTAACGGCTGGGCGGGCTGGCAAAATGTTATACTTTCGACCGCAAACTTGCGCAAAAAATTCGACCAGTTAGAATTGAAAATGCAAAAAGGAAATAACAATGGACAAAAATTGTCAGCGAATCGGCGAGATTATTCCGAACCTGTCAAAAGCAGCATTGCCGAATCTGTCGCCATTCTGTAATAAACCCTGTTCAAGATGTAATGTAAAGCCGCGCCGGTCTATGGGGTTTATCGGCGACAAAGAAATTTTCGGTTTGCTTTGTGATGATTGCCATAATTCACCGACAAGGCTGGCTGAGGAACAAAAAGAGAAAATAAATCAACAGCTTGCGAATATCCGAAAACATAGAATTGAAAAATCAGACCGGCTAAGAAACGCAATATCTTTTGTTGTCCCGCCTTTGTATCGAGGCGCGCATATTTACAAATTGCCTGAGATTATCAGAAATAAATTCTTTGCGTTAAATCCGTCTGAGGGTTTGTTTCTGGGCGGCTCTGTCGGCGTCGGTAAGTCTTTTAGTCTTTATGCTTTTGTGCGTTACTATATTTGCAAAGGCAACGATGTTTTTTTTTATAGATATGAAGACTTTTTAACAGACCTTAGAGCTACATTTTCGAGAGATAGCGAA
>Ga0315294_10004395_pt1 | contig 15374 bp, 14 predicted proteins | sample YL17G13_40_MG_FD_203626 | JGI IMG/M metagenome (GOLD analysis project Ga0315294, IMG submission 203626) | Sediment microbial communities from Yellowstone Lake, YNP, Wyoming, USA - YL17G13_40 | ecosystem: Environmental > Aquatic > Freshwater > Lake > Sediment | place: USA: Wyoming | collected... | reverse complement strand
GTGCCTACGGCCGGGGCGCCGGGGCGGCTGGGACGCAGCCGCCCGGGTCCTCTGCACGCGAAACGCGCCTGCCTTCCGCGCGGAATTCTTGGATGCGCGGTGCGGTCCTGTTGGTCGCCGCACCCTTCTCCATCAGGGGTCTGTGACGCGGGCGCAGGCGTGCCAGGAGACTTCGGGCAGACGAAGGACACACAAAAAACCCCTCGGCGGATTGACGACGTGCCGAGGGGTCCTGCTCGAAATCACACCCGTGCCAGCGTGCGATTATGCGACAACAGTCAGCGTCGCGCGCGGTGGCGCGCGGCATCCCGCGCCCGGGACGCTTGGCTCCAGCCTCGTGAATACTCAGGATAATTGCTTGAGGAGTCCTTCAAGTCCGGCGCGAAGCCGTTGCAGAGCCGCGCGCGCCTCCAGTCGCCGGGTACGCTCTTCACGTTCCGTCATGCGCTTGCGGGCTCCGGCCACCGTATACCGCTCCTGGTACAAGAGCTTCTTGATCTCCAGAACCAGGACCACATCCCGCTTCCGGTACAGCCGCTGACCGCCGCCGCTCTTCCTGGGCTGCAGTGCGGGGAATTCGCTCTCCCAGTACCGGAGGACATAGGGGGGGACCCCGGTGATGGCGGAAACCTCACCGATCCGGAAATACAGCCGATCCGGCACCTCGGACGGGAGTTCCGCAATCGGGAGCAGGGGGCGCTCCCTCGGGGCGGCACCCCCGACGATGGCATCCTGCTGGGTACGCGGCGACCTAGCCATGGTCCGCAGCTATTCGCTCTCGACGTTCACCGTTTGGTGTAACGCCTTGCCGGGCTTAAACTTCAAAACCTTGCGTGCGGAGATGGTGATTTCCAACCCGGTCTGGGGATTGCGACCTTTCCGGGCGCGCTTGGCCTTGACCTGAAAGGAACCGAAGCCGACCAACTGGATCTTCTCACCGGCTCGAAGCGCGTTCTTGATGATGTCGAGCGTCGCCTCGACGGCCTCCATGGCCTGCTTCTTCGTCAGGCCCTTCTCAGCCACCAATGCAGCAATATCTGCCTTGGTCACGCATCCCACCTCCTTTCCCAACCCGCCTCAATGGCCATCCACCATCGTCGCGACGAGGCAGGGTGTCAGTTGCGCACGACCAAGGCGGCGAATCCCTTGGCCCTGAGCTCCTCACCCCGCTTCACGGCCGCTGCCCGGGAGTCGAACTGCCCGTGCCGGACCTGATAGACGACCGTTGTCGCGGGCTTGGAGGTGATCTTTGGGTGGTAATTCTTCTTCTGGAGTTCTCTGGCCAGGTCGATGGCCTCGTCGAGGTTGAAGAAGGCCCCGATCTGGGGAGCGTACTTGCCTTCCAGGGCCAGGAGCTGAGACGGGAAGCCGTCCACGTTCAGTCGTCTGCCCAGATCCTCGGCCTCGCGCTTTCCACTGGGATCTCCGACGGTGACCACATGCCGGGTCACGAATGCCGACCCCTTGCGAATCGCCGCAGGGAAACCGCCGGCATCCAGCTTCCGCTTCAGGTTCTCGGCATTCTGCTCCATGACCATGGCGCCGACCTGGATGCTGAAGCTGGCCGCCATCGCGGGCTTGGCTGCGGGCTTCGCCTCGGCTTTCGCGGGCGGCTGGGCTGGTGCGGCCGGCGCGGGAGCGGCCTTGGCGGGCACTGCGGCCGGCTTTGCCGGCGCGGCGGGTGTCGGCGCCTTCGCCTCGGTTTTCGCGGGCGGCTGGGCGGGAGCAGCTTTGATGGGCGCCGCAGGGGTGGGCGCCTGTGCCGGTGGCCCGGGGGCCTTCGCCGGTGGCGGAACGGGCGGACGACTCACCACGGGTGGCGGTGGCGGCGGCGCGAAGAACAACTGCATGGCCAGATACGCGCCACCAATCAAGATGACGCCGACCCCCACGATGAGGAGCAGACGGCGCGACCGGCTCGGCCCCTCTCCCGGATCGTCTGGCAGGTTGAGATCGGTCTCCCCTTCGACCGATTCCAGCGGAATCCCTTCGTCCTCTTGGGTTCGCTTGCCAAAGCTAAACTTAGCCATGAGCCCTCCATCGCTATCCGGCCGGTATCATAAAGATGCCACAACCGAATGTCAATGTATTTGTGAGGACTTACGAGGAAGCAATAAGGACTCCCTTCAAATGATGCGGTCTGGCCTGCATTATTTCGACCTTCACGAGGTTTCCCTCTTCCACCGCGCCACCGCTGAAATGGACGATCTTGTTCTCTCGGGTTCGGCCGGCTGCCAATCCCGTCGCTCGCTTGCGTAATCCCTGATCCGCGAGGACCTCGACGACCCGCCCGACGATTGCTTGGTTCCGCTGCAGCGAGATCTCGTCCTGCAACGCCAACACCCGGCTCAGGCGCGTGGCCTTGTCCGGCTCCTGCACCTGATCAGGAAGTTCGGCTGCGGGCGTGCCGGACCGCGGCGAGAATTTAAAAGCGAAGCACCCATCGAAGCGGACTGCCTGCATCAAGCTGAGCGTCTCCGCGAAGTCGGTCTCGCTCTCGCCGGGAAATCCCACGATGATGTCGGTGGTGATGGCGAGATCTGGGACGGCGGCCCGCAGGAGCGCGATCTTCTCCAGATACGTCTCGCGAGTGTAGCCGCGCGCCATGCGAGCCAGGGTGCGGCTGGACCCCGCCTGGACCGGAAGGTGGATGTGCTCGCACAGGCTGGGGAGTTCGACCATGGCGCAGGCGAGATCGGGCGTCACGTCCTTGGGATGCGAGGTGGTGAATCGCACGCGCATGCCGGGACTCACCACCGCATCGATGCGTCGCAGGAGCTCCGCGAACGGGGCGGGGGGATCGAATTTGCATCCGTAGGAGTTGACCGTCTGGCCGAGCAGCGTGATCTCACGATACCCGCGATCCCGCAGACTCCGGACTTCCCGCAGGATGTCGTCGGGATGGCGGCTTCGCTCGCGGCCGCGGGTGTACGGGACGACGCAGAAGCTGCAGAAGTTGTCGCACCCTTCCATGATGCCGACCCAGGCGCGGCACTGGCTGTCCCGGGCAGGCTCGGCCTCCTCGGGGAAGAGCCCGGTGGGTTCGGCGGTGGCGGCAGCGGGCTGCCGGAGGCTGAGGAATCGAGGAATCTCCGCCAGGTGTTCGCCGTTTCCCACGACCAGGTCGAGGTACGGGAAACGCTTGAGCAGATGCTCGCCCTCGCGCTGACCCAGGCACCCGGCGACGCCCAGCCGCAGATCGGGTCGCCGGCCCTTCAGGGCGCGCAGACTGCCGAGGCGACTGTAGAGCTTCTGCTCCGCCTTCTCGCGGATGCTGCACCCGTTGAGGATGATCAGATCCGCCTCCGCCTCGTCCTCGGTCAGCAGGTAGCCCTGCCCGGTGAGGAGGCCCGCGATCCGCGCCGAGTCCAGCTCGTTCGCCTGGCAGCCGAATGTGATGACCTTCAGCTTCGGCATCGCTCGTGGTCCGCAAGCCTTCCGGACACACCCTCGGATCGGTGTCGCTCCCGGGACGCCTGCAGCAAGATGACGGTTACGAGATGGTCAATAGAGGAGACAGGCCACCCAGTGGCCTGATCCCACCTCACGCAAGACCGGTTCCTCTTTATCGCAGCGCTCAAACCGCTTGTGGCAGCGCGTGTGGAACCGACACCCCGATGGGGGGTGGATCGGGCTGGGGGGATCACCCTCCAGGATGATGCGCCGGCGCTTGGTGGTGGGGTCCGGGATCGGGATGGCGGACAGGAGGGCCTCGGTGTAGGGATGCAGGGGCTTGGCGTACAGCTCCTGGCTCTCGCACAGCTCCACGATCAGACCGAGGTACATCACCGCCACGCGATCGCTGATGTGCTCGACCACCCGGAGATCGTGGGCGATGAACAGGTACGTCAGATTGAACTGCTCCTGGAGGTCTTCCAGGAGATTGATCACCTGGGCCTGGATGGAGACGTCCAGGGCCGAGATGGGCTCGTCGGCGATGATCAGCTTGGGGTTGACGGCCAGCGCCCGGGCGATCCCCACGCGCTGGCGCTGTCCACCGCTGAACTCGTGCGGGTAGCGGTGCATCTGCTCGGGGCTCAGCCCGACCTTCTGGAGGAGATCCGCCACGCGCTCCCGCCGCTCCGCGCGGGTCTGGCAGAGCTTGTGGATGACGATCCCCTCCCCCACGATCTGCTCGACGGTCATGCGGGGATTCAGCGACGAGTACGGGTCCTGGAAGATGATCTGCATGCGCTGCCGGAGCGCGCGCATGTCCTTCTTGCCGGCCTGGAAAATCGAGGTGCCCTCGAAGGTCACCTCGCCCGCGGTAGGTTCGATCAGGCGGAGGATCAGGCGGCCGGTGGTGGACTTTCCGCAGCCGGACTCTCCCACCAGGCCCAGCGTTTCGCCGCGTAGCAGGTCGAAGCTGACCCCGTCCACGGCGTGAACCTTGGCGGCCTCCCCCCAGAAGAAACCCCGTTTGAGCTCGAAGTGCTTCTTCAGATTCCGGACCTGAAGCAACTTTTCGTTGGCCATGCAGCTTTCCTTCACTTAGTACAGATAGCAGCGCGCCTGGTGGTCAGGCGCCACCTGCTTGAGCTTTGGCTCCTCGCCGCGACACATCTCGAAGACCTTCCCGCACCGCGCCTGAAACTTGCAGCCCCGCGGCAGGTCCAGGAGATCGGGAACCATCCCGGGAATCGCCTGGAGGCGCGGGCGTCGCTCCGACTTCTCGATGCGCGGGATCGAGTTCAGGAGTCCCTGGGTGTAGGGGTGTTTCGGATTCGAGAACAATTCGAGGACCGGCGCCTCCTCTACCACGCTACCCGCGTACATCACCATCACCCGCCGCGCCGTGTCCGCCACCACCCCGAGGTCGTGGGTGATGAGCATGACCGCCATACCCAGCTTGGACTTGAGCTGGCTCAGGAGATCCAGGATCTGGGCCTGGATGGTCACGTCCAGGGCGGTGGTGGGCTCGTCGGCGATCAGGAGGTGCGGATTGCAGGAGAGCGCCATGGCGATCATCACGCGCTGCCGCATCCCGCCCGACATCTGGTGCGGGTACTCCTTGACCCGCCGCTCGGAGTCGGCCATGCGCACCAGCCGCATCATCTCGATGGCTTTGTCCCAGGAATCGCGTTTGGATAACCGCTGGTGGAGGCGGATGCCCTCGGCGATCTGGTCGCCCACCGTGAACACCGGGTTCAACGAGGTCATCGGCTCCTGAAAGATCATCGAGATGGAAGCGCCGCGCACCTTGCGCATCTCTCCTTCGGGAAGCTCCAGGAGGTTGCGGCCTTCCAGGAGAATCTTGCCGCCGACGATGCGTCCGGGCGGGTTGGGGATCAGGCGCAGCACGGACAACGCCGTGACGCTCTTGCCGCACCCGGACTCCCCCACGATCCCCAGGGTCTCGCCCTTCCGGACCGTGAGCGTGACCCCATCCACCGCCCGCACCGTTCCGGCGTCGGTGATGAAGTGGGTCTGCAGGTCTTGGACCTCTAGCAGGATACCGTTCCGGCTTGCCGCGCTCTGCTCCATGGGTGATCCTTCCTAAGGCTGCAGAAAATTGAGCGCCAGTCTAACACCGCGTTCCGCGCAGTTCAATATGAAAAATGCGTCGCGGTTCGCTTCCCTCCCCTCATCTGGCGCGTGCGAAGAGGCCCTCGCGTCGGCTCGAGGCCTGCGGATCGAGGGTGTCGCGCAACCCCTCCCCGAGGAGGTTCTGCGACAGGTAGGCGTAGAGGGCGTCCACGACTCCCAGGAGCGCCGCCAGAACGGTCAGCCGCCAACCCCCTCGAAGCCTCCCCCGCCCTTTCAGGTCCGTAGACGTGGATCCAGGGCGTCGCGCAGGGCGTCGCCGACCAAGTTGAACCCGAGGACCGAGAGCATGATGGTCACGCCCGGGAAGAAGAACGCCCACCAGGCTCCGCTGGTGAAGAACTTGTAACTGTCCGCCAGCATCGCCCCCCACTCGGGGACCGGCGGCTGCGCGCCCAGTCCGAGGAAGCCCAGCGCCGCCGTCTCCAGGATAGCGAAGGCGATGGCCAGCGTCGTCTGCACGGTGAGGGGCGGCAAGGTGTTGGGGAAGATGTGGCAGAGGATGACGCGGAAGGCGCTCCCGCCGAGGCCCCGGGCGGCGGTCACGAACTCGCGCTCCTTCAGGGTGAGGACTTCGCCGCGCGTGATCCGCGCGTAGAATGGGATGGAGACGACGCTGATGGCGATGAGGGAGTTGCGCAGGCCGGGTCCGATCATGGCCACGATCGCGATGGCCAGGAGGGTGGCCGGGAAGGCCAGCAGGATGTCCATGCAGAACATCAGGCAGAGGTCGGTCCGCCGGCCCGCGTAGCCGGCGAACAGGCCCAGGGAAGAGCCGATCAATGCGGCCAGCACGACCGAGCCCACTCCCAAGCCGAGGGAGACGCGCGCCCCGTGCAGGATGCGCATCAGGATATCGCGCCCCAGGGCGTCCGTGCCGAACGGGTGCTTCCAGGTGGGGGGCATGAGGCGGGCCAGGAGGTCCGCATCCGTCGCGGGGTTGTACGGCAGGAGGACGGGACTCAGGGCCGCCAGCAGGAGGAAGGCGGCGATGATCATCAGGCCGCCGCGCGCTACCTGGTTGGCCAGGAGGCGGTGGACGGCGGCCTGGAACGGACTCTTGCCGCGATCGGTGACGACGAGGGGGGACGTGGCCTCAGTCATACTTGATTCGCGGATCCACTTGCGCGTACAGGAGATCCGTGAGGAGGTTGACGAGCACGAAGATGGTGGCGATGAACAAGGTTGCGCCCTGCACGATGGGGTAATCCCGCGCCTGGATTGCCTCGTAGATCCAGAGCCCGATGCCGGGCCAGGAAAAGATCGTCTCGGTGAGGATCGCGCCCGCCAGGAGGCGGCCGACCTGCAGGCCCGTGACGGTCATGACCGGGAGGAGTGCGTTGCGCATGGCGTGGCGCAGGATGACGGCGTGCTGGGGGAGCCCCTTCGCCTCCGCCGTCCGGATGTACTCCTGCGACAGGACCTCGAGCAGGCTGGCGCGCGTCATCCGGGTAATGACGGCCATGGGGATGGTCGAGAGGGCCACGGCCGGCAAGATGAGGTGGCGAATGCTGGCCACGAAGGCCGCCCCGTTCCCGGCAATCATGCTGTCCAGCAGGTTGAAGTTCGTCACCGGGGTCAGGGTGACATCGGTTCCCAGGCGGAAGCCCGTGGGGAGCCATCCCAGAATGACCCCGAACACCCAGGCCAGCATCAGGCCCAGCCAGAAGATCGGCATGGACACGCCGGTGAGGGCAATGATCCGGGAGCAGCCGTCGAAGAACGAGTTGCGCCAGACGGCGGATACGATCCCCGCCGGGATGCCCGTCAGGATCGCGATCGTGATGGCGAAGAGGGCCAGCTCCACCGTCGCCGGGAAGCGTCGGACGAGGTCCCGGAGGACCGGGTCGCCTCGTAAGATCGAGGCTCCCAGGTCACCATGGAGGACTTTGCCGAGGTAGATGAAATACTGCTTGTAGAGTGGTTGATCGAGGCCGAGATGTGCCCGCACCTCTGCTACTCGCTGGGGTGTCGCCCGCTCTCCCAGCATGGCGACGGCCGGATCGCCCGGAATGAGGTGACCGAAGCTGAAAACGATCAGGGAGACCCCGAGAAGGACGGGGACGATCGTGAGGAACCGCTTGATCGCATACCGGCCCACGCCGCCCCCGTCCTTTCTCGCCCCTCGCGCCTACTGGATCTGCACGGTATTGAAGTACTCGGTATTGGTGGGGTTTGCCACGTAGCCCCGCACCTTCTTCAGGAGGGCCAGGGGCGGCTGATTATGGGCGATGAAGAGCCGGGCCACGTCGTCGTGAATCATCTGTTCTGCCTTACGGTACAGCTCGGCCCGTTTCCGATGTTCCGTCAGCTTCTGCGCCTGGAGCAGCAGATCCGTCAGTTGCTGATTGGCGTAGAAGCCCATGCGCGGGGCCCCGATCGCACAGAAGAAGTAGCACACGAAGTTGTCCGGGTCACCGTTGTCGCCCGTCCACCCAAGCATGAACATGGGTAATTGTCCGTTCCTGCTCTTGTCGAGGTACACGGTCCAGTCGGTGGTCTGGAGCTGCACCGTGATTCCCACCTTGGCCAGATCGGCGGCGATGGCCTCGGCGATCTCCTTCGGGTTCGGATAGTACGGCCGCGAGACCGGCATGTACCAGAACTGCAAGGGCTCCTTCTTGCCGTCCTGCCAGGTGATCTCCTTCAGGCCCTGCCCGAACCCGGCGTCCTTCAGGAGTGACTTCGCCTGCTCCGGGTTGTAGGCGTAGTCCTTCAGCTCTTTGTTGTAGCCCCAGAGGGGGGGCGGCTGGAACTGCGTGGCCACCAGCCCGGTCCCGCCGTAGAGGGCGTCCACGATCCCCTTCTTGTTGATGGCGTGCGCGAAGGCCTGCCGGACTCGCTTGTCCTGGAATTCCTTAACCTTGTAGTTGAAGGCTACGTATCCCGTGGTGTTGGTCGGCCGGAGGATGATTTGCAGGTTAGGGTCAGCACGCACCACCTTCACGTCGTCCGGATTGAGGCCCTCCATCCCGTGGATCTCTCCTGCTTTCAGGGCGGCCAGGCGCTGGGAGTTGTCCTTGATGTTCCGGACGATCACCCGCTGGACCTTGGGCGCGTTGGCCTTGTCCCAGTAGTCCTTGTTGGCCTCCAGGATGACCTCCTGCCCCACCTTCCATTCGACGAACTTGAACGGGCCCGTTCCCACGGGATTCTTCCCATAGGCCGTTCCATACTTCTCCACCGCCGTGGGGCTGGCCATGTAGAAGACGAACATCGCCAGGTTGGCGAGGAAGGGGCCCTGGGGAGACTTGAGGGTGATCCGGACCGTGGTCGGGTTGACGGCCTCCACCTTGGTGATGAGGCTCTTGTCGTCGAAGCCGCCGAACTGCGCCCCGTAGTACTCGAAAGTCCTCCCTGCCTTGCTCTGGTTCTCGTGCTGCGGGTGATTGCTGAAGCGCCACCGCTCGAAGTTCCAGACTACGGCCGCGGCATCGAAGGGCGTGCCATCGTGGAACTTCACGTTCCGCCTCAAGGTAAAGGTCCAGACCGTGCCATCGGGACTGACCGACCATTTCTCTGCCAGTGCTGGGACAACTTCAGTGGTGGGCCCCCTGTACTTCACCAATGGCTCGTAGATCTGGGTAGTGATCCGCGAGGAGATCCCGTCGGTGATGATGGCAGGATCCAGGTCCACCGGTTCTCCCTGCGCGCCGAAGATGAACGTGGTCTGTGCGATGGCCGGCCCCACCCCCAGCAGCATGGCGGTCAAGAGGATGAGGCCGAGCAGCCTACTGATGCGACGCATGGTTGCTCCCTCCTTCTGTCATGTGGGTTCATTCCGCTCGCCCCGCGGCGGGTGGCGCCGCCAGGGCACCTCGGTGCAATGCGGTCCTCGCGACTTCAGCGGAGCGTGGCCACCGCCTCCGCCATTCGGTCCATCCCCTTCTCGATGTTGGCCATCGAGGTCGCGTAGGAGATCCGGATGTGCGCGTCGTTGCCGAACTCCACCCCCGGGACCACGGCGATCCGCGCCGCGTCCAGGAGGAACGCGGAGAACTCCGTCGAGGTTGCGATCGGTTTGCCGGCATGCTGCTTGCCGTAGAGTTTGGAGACGTTCGGGAATACGTAGAAGGCGCCTTCCGGATTCAGGCAGCTCACGCCGGGCATGGCGTTCAAGCGGTCCACGATGGAGCGACGGCGGCGGGCGAACTCCTCCCGCATGCGGGCCGTGGGCTCCTGCGAGCCGATCAGGGCGGCCACGGCGCCCCGCTGCGCGATGGAGGTGGGGTTGGAGGTCATCTGGCTCTGCAGGCCATCCATGGCCGCGATGATCTCTTTCGCCCCCGCCGTGTAGCCGATGCGCCAGCCCGTCATGGCGTAGGCCTTGGACATCGAGTTCACCAGGATCGTGCGCGCGTAGACCGCGTCGCCCAGCGTGGCGATGCTCACGTGCTGGTACCCGTCGTAGACGAGCGACTCATACGTCTCGTCCGCCAGGATCCAGAGCCCCCGCTCCACCGCCAGCGCGGCCAGCCCCTGGAGCTCGTCACGCGTGAGGGCCGCCCCCGTGGGGTTCGAGGGCGAGTTCAGCAGCAGGATCTTGGTCCGGGGCGTCACCTTGGGCTCCACCAGGCTCCGGTTCACGCGGAACCCCTGCGCCTCGGCGGTCGGGGCGAAGACGGGAACGGCGCCGCAAAGCTTCACCTGCTCGGGGAAGCTCACCCAGTAGGGCGCAGGGATGATGACCTCGTCCCCCGGATCCAGCAGGGCCTGGAAGACGTTGTAGAGCGAGTGCTTGCCCCCGCAGGAGATCAGGACCTGGTTCCGGGCGTAGGTCAGCCCGTTGTCCCGCTTGAGCTTGGCGACCACGGCATCCTTGAGCTCGTTGATGCCACTGTTCGCCGTGTACTTGGTGAACCCCTCGCGGAGGGCCTGGACGGCGGCCTCCTTGATGTGCTCCGGGGTGTCGAAGTCGGGTTCGCCCGAGCCGAAGCTGATCACATCGATCCCCGCCGCCTTGAGCTCGCGGGCCTTGTTGCTGATGGCCAGCGTCGCCGAGGGCACGAGGTTCCGGGCGCGTTGCGAGATGGTCACGGGGTCCTCCTTCCTGCGAGGGGGGACTGCCTCGCCCGCTCCTGGAGGAGCTTCGCCGCCAGCGGCGGGACGAGGTCGTTCACGTTGCCGCCCATGAGGGCGACCTCTTTCACGAGCCGCGAACTGAGGTAGGTGTACGACTCGTTGGGCATGAGGAACACGGTCTCCACGTCCTCGCTGATCTTGCGGTTCATGAGGGCCATGGCGAACTCGAACTCGAAATCCGAGACCGCGCGGATGCCGCGCAGGATGACCTGCGCCCCCTTGCTCTTCACGTAGTCCACCGTCAGCATGTGGAACGTGTCGATCTCCAGGCGCGCCATCCCGGCGGTCGCCTCGCGGACGATGGCCAGGCGCTCCTCGATGCTGAACAGGGGGTTCTTGTGGGGATTGCTCGCGACCGCGACGACCAGCCGCGGGAAGAGACGGAGGGCGCGTCGCACGAGGTCGATATGCCCGTTGGTAAAGGGGTCGAAGGTTCCGGGGTAGACGGCGGTCACTTCCATCCGCTCTCCTTCCGATACACGCTCAATCGAGTCTCTCCGTACCGGCGCTCCCAGGTCCGCCGGAGGAGCCCGCATTGTTCGGCGAGATCGGTCTTGTGGAATGTCTGCACTACGAGCAACGCATTCTCGCTCAAAACCTCGCCCGAGGCAAGTGTTTCGATGCAGCGGATCGCCAGGTCGCTCCTATAGGGCGGATCCAGGAAGACGCAGTCGAAGATGTCGCCCGCCGTCCGCAACCCCGCGAGGGCGGCGAGGGCGTCGCTGGCTACGACGCGGGCCTGCGCGGTCAGGCCGAGCGCCGCCAGGTTCGCGCACAGGCGTCGCACGGCGCCGCGGTCTTGTTCCACGAAGGTGGCTGCCGCCGCTCCCCGGCTGAGGGCGTCGAGGCCGATGGCGCCGCTTCCCGCGCAGAGGTCCAGCACCCGGGCGCCCATGATCCGCGCGCCTAGGACGTTGAACATGGCTTGCCGCAACAGGTCCGACGTCGGGCGGGTCCGGGTGCCCACCGGACTGACGAGCCGCCGGCCGCGATGCGTGCCCGCGCTGATGCGCATTCTCGTTCCGGTGTGGATCGCGAACTCGTGGAGTAGTGGATCAGTGGATCAGGGAGAGACGGCGAACGCTGCCCTTCCCGGTTCACTGATCCGCCGCTTCACTCCTCCACCGTTTACCCAACCTGGGCGAGTCCCAGGCGGTCGGCCCAGCGCGCCTGCATGGCGCGGCGCACCCGCTCCCAGGGCCCGCCCAGGTCAGGGTGGTCCCGCAGGGCCGTTTCCGCCTCGGCCCGCGCCGCTTCGAGCAGCCGAAGATCCCAGGCCACATCTCCCAGCTGGAACCCATCCAATCCCGATTGCCGCGTCCCGAAGAAGTCCCCCGGCCCGCGCAGGCGGAGGTCGGCCTCGGCCAGTGCGAAGCCGTCATGCTCGTGCACGAAGGCCATGAGGCGCGCCCGCGCCTCCTCGGTGATCTCGCGACGGTCGGCCACCACGAAACACTCCGCCGGCCGGTCCGCGCGCCCGACGCGCCCCCGCAGCTGGTGCAGCTGCGCCAGGCCCAGACGGTCCGCGTGCTCGATGACCATCACCGTGGCCTCGGGGACGTCCACGCCCACCTCGACCACCGTGGTGGCCACCAGGAGGCGCAGCGCCCCCTGGCGGAACGCGGTCAACGTGGCGAGCTTCTCCGCCGGGGACAGCCGCCCGTGGACCAGCCCCACGCCGAATCGGTTCAGCGGGCCCCGCCGGTACTCCTCGGCGGTCTGCACGGCCGCCTTGAGCTCGGCCGAGGACTCCTCCACCACCGGGCAGACCACGTAGGCGCATTCGCCCTGCGCCAGGCGCTCGCAGAGGGCGGCGGCGACCCGCTCGCGCTCCGCCTCCTCCAGCCACGTGGTGCGCACGCGCTGCCGACCCGGCGGCAGCTCGTCGATCAGGCTGAGGTCCAGGTCGCCGTACAGGACGAGGGCGAGGCTGCGGGGGATGGGGGTGGCGCTCATGACCAGGACGTCGGGTGAGGCCGCCTTGCGCATCAGGTCGGCCCGCTGGAGGACCCCGAACCGGTGCTGCTCGTCCACCACCACGAACCCGAGCCGGCCGAAGCCGACGTCCGGCTGGAGCAGGGCATGCGTGCCGACGGCGAGGAGGGGCTCCTCCCCCGCCAGTGCCGCGAGCGCGCCCCGGCGTGCGGCTCCCGTGAAGCCCCCCGCCAGGTGCACCACCGGGATCCCCAGCGGCTCCGCGAGGCTCCGCGCCCGCTCCGCGTGCTGCGCCGCCAGGATCTCCGTGGGCGCCATGACGGCCGCCTGGTAGCCACTCCCGATGGCGGTGAGGGCGGCCAGGAACGCCACAACCGTCTTGCCGCACCCCACGTCCCCCTGCAGCAGGCGCTGCATGGGGCGGGGGGAACCCATGTCCGCCCAGATCGCGGCGAGGACCCGCTCCTGGCTTCCGGTCAGGCGGAACGGCAGCGCGCCGCGGGCGCACTCGACCAGCGCGTTGGGGACCGTGAAGGCGAACCCGGGCCGGGCCGCCCGAGCGGCCCGCTGCTTGAGAATCCCCAGGCTGAAAAGGAGGAACTCGTCGAACGCCAGGCGACGCCGGGCCGCGTTGGCCTCTGGCAGGCCCTGCGGATGGTGGAGGGCGCGCGCCGCCTCCGCGAGGGGGAGGAGCGTGTGCCGCGCCCGCGCCACGGGCGGCAGCGGATCTTCGATTCCCGCGGCCGCCTCGGAGACCAGGTCCAGGAGGAAGCGCCGAAGGAAGCGCTGCCCCAAGCCGGCGGTCAGGGGGTAGATGGGGACGATGCGTCCGGTATGGTACCGCGCATCCCCCCCCTCCTCCACCTCCAGCTCCGGGTTCACCATCTCGCGCGGGGGATAGGGGTTGAGCCGGCCAGCCAGGATGAGTCGCTGGCCGCGGCGGAGCGTCCGCGCCAGATAGGCCTGCCGGTACCATCGGACCGGGAGGGCTCCCGTCGCGTCCTCCAGGAGGACCTCTGCGTACGGGACGCCGCGCCGCGTCCGGCCCGTCCCCACGGCCTTCACCCGCCCCTGCACCACCGAGAACTCTCCGAGCCGGAGACGACCGAGGGGGACGAAGGTCCGACGGTCCTCGTAGCGGCGGGGGGGCAGGAAGACGGCATCCCGGACCGTGCGAAGCCCGAGCCGCTCGAAGGCCGCGGCCCTCGCGGGGCCGACGCCCTTGAGGGCCGTGAGCGGCGTCTCCATCGTCACCGAGCCGGCGCCGCCAACCCGAGAAATTGCTTGCCTTTGCTGGGGCAATTCAGTATAGTCTGCCGCCGTCATTCCGCGGCATCCCGAGAGCGGAAGCGAGATTCACCAGGAGAAAGGGAGAAGTCCTCATGCCTCCGACGCGATGCGAAATCTGTGGCAAGGGGGCCCAGGCCGGATCCCAGATAAGCCATGCCCACAACGTCTCCAGCAAGCGGCGGTATCCGAACATCCAGCGCGTCCGCGCCATGGTGAACGGCGCACCCCGCATCATCCATGTCTGCACTCGCTGCCTGCGCTCCGGCAAGGTCCAGAAGGCTCCACAAAAACCGTGAAGCCGTACACTGGTGGAATCGTGGATCGGTGAATCGGCCAGGAGCGTCGCCCCTTCACCAATCCACACTGTCTCCCCCCCAGACACTTTCCCCCTTCACGGCTCCGCCGATCCACTAATCCACTAATCCACCGGTCCACCGCCCCCCTCACAGCGACTTCATCCGCTCGACCCCCACGACCCCGTCGATCTTCTGGATGGCCTGCATCGCCGCCTGCAGCTGGCGGAGATCGCTCACCTCCAGGACGAAGGTGTTCACGCCGGTCCGCTCCTCGGTGACCCGGATCTCGGCGTGGGCGATGTTGGTATTCGTGTTGGAGATGGCCGTGGTGATCTCAGCGAGCAGCCCCGGACGATCCTTCCCCACCTCCACCCGAATCTTCACCTGATGCGCCTCTTTCCGCGGCCCCTCCCACCAGACCGGGATCCGGCGCTCCGGATCCGCCATCAGGCTCACGGTGTTCGAACAATCCGCAGTGTGGATCGAGACGCCGCGGCCCCGCGTGATGAACCCGATGATCTCGTCGCCCGGAACCGGGTTGCAGCACTTGGAGAAGCGGACCAGGATGTCGTCGACCCCCCGAATGCGCACCCCCTCCTCGGGGATGCGGGGGCGAGCCGGCTTCCGCTCGGCCTTCTTCTCGCGCCCTGCTTCGGCCTCGCTGAGGGCCTGGAACTCTTCCGGCGGGAGGAGGCGCCCCACCGCCTGGCGGGGGGAGATCTTCCCGTAGCCGACGGCTGCGAAGAACTCGTCGGCCTCCCCGATCCCATACCGCTCGAGCCCGAGGGCCAGGGCCTCCGGCCGGAGCAGCTGGCCCGGACTCTTGCCCAGGCGGCGTATCTCCTTCTCCAGCATGTCGCGCCCCAGGCTGACGCTGCGCGCCCGCTCCTCGTTCTTGATCCATTGCCGGATCTTGCCCCGCGCGCGCGGCGTCTTGACGATCTTCAGCCAGTCCCGGCTCGGCACGTGGTTCGGGGCGGTCAGGATCTCGACGATGTCCCCGTTCGAGAGCTCGGTCCGCAGGGGCACCAGGCGGTTGTTCACTTTGGCCCCCACGCAGCGGATGCCGACGTCGGTGTGGATGGAGAAGGCGAAGTCGATGGGGGTGGCGCCCTTGGGGAAGGGCTTCACGTCGCCCCGCGGCGTGAAGACGTAGACCTCGTCCGGAAAGAGGTCCACCCGCACGGTGTCCAGGAACTCCTTGGAGTCCTTGAGATCCCGCTGCCA